>PDWI01000835.1_pt1 | contig 50153 bp, 51 predicted proteins | sample 1430891 | NCBI WGS metagenome assembly PDWI01 (sample SAMN01162508, study PRJNA174530) | Oral metagenome, whole genome shotgun sequencing project. | biome: Marine environment; feature: Marine mammal; material: Swab sample of the gingival sulcus; isolation source: swab sample of gingival sulcus... | reverse complement strand
ATTTCAGCTCCTTCATAAGTATAAGACACTTTCCCTAATCGTTGGTTCTTTTCAATAGGAGCAGAAATATCTTTATCAATAAGAATTTCTTCTTCTATTTTACTAACATCTATCGTATTTAAAAGTAGTTTAATAGCTGATGTTTCTGCAATCAGATTTAAAGTGATATTATCTGCATTTTCTAGCTTTACTGTTTTGATAAAGGATCCTTCTGAAATAAAGGTATGTCTTTTAAAATTATCAAAACCATATTCTAAAAGCGTTCTAGCATCTTTATATATTCCATCAGAAACTTGAGTAGAATTCAGTGTTACAGAAATAAGTCGTTGATTATTTTTTTTAGCAGTGGTTACAAGGCAGTTTCCAGCTTCTGGCGTATAACCAGTTTTGATACCATCTACAATATCCCATTCAATGGGAATTGTCTTTCCTTTATAATCCATTTTATATTTTTTGGTAGCACCTAAGAATTTATTCGTATTTCTAATATAAGGTCTTGCATCCTGTCTTTCTGTTTTAGGTATATTATATTTTTTCTTTTTTACAATATCACTAAATATCATGTTTTTCATAGCATATTTTGCAAATAAAGAAAGATCATATGCAGTTGTATAATGCTCATCATTATGAAGACCACTCGCATTGGTAAAATGACTGTTTTTAGCACCAAGCTCTTTCGCTTTTTCATTCATTTTTTTAGCGAATTCTTCCTCACTTCCTGAATCGTAAACAGCAAGAGCAATAGCAGCATCATTAGCGGATTCGATAAGTAGAGCATTTAAAAGCTGCTCAATAGTTAGCGTTTCTCCTTTTAGCAAGTATATTTTTTTACCTGAAGCAGATTCTGCTTCTTTTGGTATACTAACTTGCTCATCTAATTTATGGTTTTCAAGTATTATAATTGCTGTTAATATTTTTGTTGTACTCGCTGGATATAATTTTTTATCCATATTTTTTGAATAGAGAATTTCACCTGTTAAATCATCGATAAGAATTCCTGCTTCTGATGATATATCACCAGAAGAGAGAGCATCACCAAAGGAAATAGCTGGTAAAAGTAAACTAATTGTTATTAAAAAAATAAGTGTCTTCTTCATAAAACCTCCAAATCTATTATAACAAAAAAATGATATAAATAATAGCAAAATAATTTTGATTTTATTAACATATATGGTATAATATGCAAAAAGGAGGCGTTATGAAAAAAGAGTATCTTATTGGGGTGCTGATGGTGCTTGTTTTACTCGCATTATTCATGTATCAAACATTCACAGATCAGGGGATAGAAATTGAAGAAATTAAAGAAGAGGTCTTTATTAAAGTATATATATCAGGTGAGATTAAAAATCCTGGAGTGTATTCTTTAAAGGAAGATGAAAGACTGGATTCTTTAATAAAAAAAGCAGGTGGATTTACAAAAGATGCAATAAAAGATAAGATTAATTTAGCTAAAAAATTAAAAGATGGAGAGATGGTAGTGATTCATTCGATAAAAGATAAAAAAGAAGGAAAAGAGTATTCAGGTCTGGATATATTTAATTATGGAAGTTTGGATGATATCAAATCAATTAATGGAATCGGTGAAGTGCTGGCTAAAAATATATTAAATTATAGAAATACAAATGGATTTTTTTCGAGTTATGATGACTTAATCCATGTAAATGGAATAGGTGAAGGAAAACTTTCAACAATTAAAAAATCTCTTGAAGTGGATTAAAAATGTCTAAAATACTATATTAATTTTTGTATTAGTGATACACTCATATATGGGAAAGAAAGAGAGGTTTTAATGGTAAAATTAACTAGTTTAGTAAAAGCAGCTGGCTGAGCGGCTAAAATAGGTCCTGAGACCTTATCGCAAGTTTTGCGAGATTTACCAAAATTTGAAAGTGATAAATTATTAGTAGGATTAGATACATCAGATGATGCGGCTGTATATAAAATAAATGAAGAACAAGCGATAATCAATACACTTGATTTCTTTACACCAATAGTAGATGATCCATATACCTTTGGACAGATTGCTGCAGCGAATGCTTTGTCAGATATTTATGCAATGGGTGGTAAGCCTATTGTGGCATTAAATATTGTGACATTTCCAGATTGTTTGGATCCAGAAGTTTTAACAGAAATTTTAAAAGGTGGTGCTGATAAAGTAAAAGAAGCGGGTGCTTTATTAGTGGGTGGTCACACAGTAAAAGATAATGAGCCAAAGTATGGACTTTCTGTAACAGGTATTATTCATCCAGATAAAGTACTTGATAATGCATCAGCTAAAGTTGGTGATGTACTTGTTCTTACGAAGCCAATTGGAACAGGAATATTAAATACTGCTTTAAAAGCAGATATGCTTGATGATGAGATGATAAAAAAAGTATCTGATATTATGGCAGAACTCAATAAATACGCAGCAGAGCCTTTAAAAGATTTAACCGTACATTCTTGTACTGATATAACTGGTTTTGGTCTTGCTGGTCATGCATTTGAAATGGCAAAGGGTTCTGATGTGACGATTGAAATGTATTTTGATCAGATAAAAGTACTGGATAAAGCAAAGGAATATGCCCAGATGGGAATGGTTCCAGGGGGAACTTATAGTAATGTATCGTATATGAGTGAAGCAATGCATATTGAAGGGGAGGAGTATATTAGAGATATTGTATTTGATCCACAGACATCAGGTGGACTTTTAATATCACTTCCACCAGCAGAGGCTGAAAAACTCTTAGCGTATTATAAAAATCATTTAAATACAGAGTTTTCTATTATAGGTAGAGTAAAAGAAAAAGAAGAATATTCAGTAATAGTTAAGGAGAAAAAAGATGAATTTTAAACTAGAAAGAAAAGAATTTGTACAGGAAGTAAATTCGGAAGCACATATTTATACTCATACAACAGGGGCTAAACTCATTTATTTAAAAAATGATGATGATAATAAGGTGTTTTCTATAGGATTTAAAACGCTACCAGAAAATAGCACAGGAGTACCACATATACTGGAGCACTCTGTCCTTTCTGGTTCAAGAAAATATAGAACAAAAGAGCCATTTATGGATTTAATTAAAGGGTCTTTACAGACTTTTATTAATGCGATGACTTTTTCAGATAAAACAATTTATCCAGTAGCAAGTAAAAATCATAAGGATTTTAGAAATTTAATGGATGTGTATTTAGATTCTGTATTCTTTCCTAAAACGCTTGAGGATGAAGAAGTGTTTATGCAGGAAGGATGGCATTATGAAATCTTTCAAAAGGAAGATCCAATTATCTATAATGGGGTAGTTTATAATGAAATGAAAGGTGCATATTCAGAGCCTCTTAGTATTTTAATGAATCATATTGATGAGTCTTTATATCCAGATACGATTTATGCCAATTCATCTGGAGGAGATCCTTATGTGATTCCAAATCTTACATATGAATATTTTAAAGAGTTCTATCATACATTCTATCATCCAAGTAATAGTTATATCTATTTATATGGTGATATGAATATTGAGGAGTGTTTAGAGCATTTAGAGGAGTATTTAAGTCATTTTGAAAAGAATGAACCGATTGAAATCAAAAGGCAAGAGGCAATTGAATACTCTGAAGTAGAAAAATACTATAATATATCAAAAGATGGAATAGAAGAAGATAATACATATTTAAGTATGAACTTTTCAATAGGAGAGACAAAAGATGTAAAGAAGATGATGATGGCAGAAGTATTAAAAGATGCTCTTATCAATTCATCAGCAGCTCCTATTAAAGAAGCACTCTTAAAAAATAAAATTGGTAAAGATATTATCTGTCTTTTAAATACAGGTGTGGATGCTACTTTATCATTTGTTGCAAAAAATGCAAATGGAGAAGATAAAGAGAAATTTAAAGAGACGATTTATACTACCCTTACAGAGCTTTCAAAAGGTATGAATAAAGATTTACTTCTTTCTAGTATTAATTCGTTTGAATATAATCTTAGAGAAGCAGATGGTTTTTCTACAAAGGGAATTATTTATTATATTACATTAATGGATTCTTTATTATATGGTGGAGATCCGCTTGCATATTTAAAATATAATGATATTATTTCAGAGCTTAGAGAAGGTCTTAATAATAATTTATTTGAAGATTTCATTAAAGAGAATTTCCTTGATAATAAAGCAGTTAGTATTGTTAGTTTAGTTCCTAAGAAAGAACTAAATAAAGAAAAAGATGAAAAGGTAAGAAAATTCCTTGAGGACTATAAAAATAGTCTATCAGAAGATGAGATTAAAGAGCTTATTAAAAAGAATGAATCATTACAAGCTAAGCAGCTAGAGCCTGATTCAGAAGAAGATAAAAAGACTGTTCCAAAACTTTCTTTAGAGGATGTAAATAAAGAAAATGAGATTATACCAATAGAGGTTATTGAAGATGATAAGGTAAAACTTATTTATCATGATGTATTTACTTCAGGAATATCTTATTTAAATTATATCTTTGATATTTCGTTCTTAACAGTAGAGGAAGTAAAAGACCTTACAGTACTTAATATTATACTTGGTGAAATCGATACAAAGACTTATAATTATTCTGATTTAAATAATGAAATTTATAAGTATACTGGTGGTATTAATACAGCGGTGTCTAATTATGTAGATGTGAATGATGTAATGCATCCAACATTTGAATTCATTACAAAAACAATTAATGGTAATATTAATGAATTAAATAAATTAATGCATATCTTATTAACTGAAACAATTATAGAGGATAAAGATAGAATAAGAGATTTATTAAATCTAGCAGTTTCAAGAATTGAAATGACAATTGGTAGATGGGGTAATCGATTTGCTAAAAACAGAGTAACTTCTTATTTCTCAGCAGCTGGTGCATTTTCAGAAATTACTTCTGGATTTGAAAATTACTGGCTATTAAGAGATACATTAAATGACTATGATGCAAAAGCAGATGATCTTTTAGTAAGGCTAAATAAAGTGTATAAAAAAGTATTTAATATCAATAATTTAGTGATAGGATTTACTGGTGATAGAAAAGAGTTTGATGCTTTTAAAGCAAGTTATAAAGATAGTGTAGCGGTGAATACAAATAAGGTAGAAAAAGCGGAGCTTCAGTTTGATCTTTCTAATAAATACGAAGGAATCACTTCAAGTTCTGATGTAAATTACTGTGCTATGGGTTATAATTTTAAAGAATTTGGCTATAAATACACAGGTGCTATGGATGTTTGTAGAGGCATTTTAAATACTGAGTTCTTACATAATAGAGTTAGAGCGAAAGGTGGAGCTTATGGTGTTGGGATTCAGTTTAGTAAATCAGGATCTGTAGTAGCAACTTCTTATCGTGATCCTAATATTAAAAATACATTTAATGTATTTAAAGAAATTGGAGAGTTTTTAGAGAATCTTGAGTTAACAGAAGAAGAACTAACTATCTTTATTATAGGAGCAATTGGTTCTTTAGATGCAGCGCTTACACCAGAAGGAAAAGGTATGCTTTCTACAAAGCAGTATTTAGCTGGTTATACAGAAGAGATGCTACTAGAAACTAGACAAGAAATTTTAAATACAAAATTAAGTGATATAAAAGAATTGTCTAAACTATTAAAAGATGTTATGGATAAAGATTATAGAGCAGTTTACGGTAATGAAAGAGCAATAGAAGAAGATGGTTCTTATCATGTTGTAAAACTTAAGTAATAAAAAACCTCGTTTGAGGTTTTTTTATTATATAGGGGTGGTATCTTTTCCTTTTCATTTGATATTTTATAAAATTATTGATAAAATGATAGAGATTTAAAAGCAAAGCACGATGAGGAAGGAAGTTAATAATGAGTATGTTACCGATGAAAAAATGTAAACAATGTGGAAATGTATTTTCATGGAGTGTTAGTGCTGGAAAGCCTTCTTGTCCAGAATGTGGGAGCACAAAAGTAAAAACTTATAGCGAGACAGATAGTGCAAAAGATATGTTAAAGAAAGTAAAGAGATCATAAAGGAAGGTCAGATATGGATCATAATAAAATGATGGTAGTACCATTTAAAAAAATAAATAATTTGATTGTTGTTGATGCTGAAATCAATCATCAAAGGGGACAATTTATTTTAGATAGTGGTTGTCCTAAAGTGGTTTTAAATTCAAAATATATCTTAGAACATGATAATCCGTTAAAAGAAGCATTAAAAGGTGCCAATGGAGAAATTTCTGGAGTGGGCTCGATGAAAATTGAGCGTATAAAATTTTCGGAGATTAAAATGGAAGATATAGAGGCTCTTACGATGGATCTTTCTCATTTAGAAAAAGAGCTTCAAGAAGATTTTAGATTGGATGGATTAATAGGCTATGAAATGATAAAAGAGTATGATATTTTATATGATTATTCAAGTAATATCATTGTATTAATCGAACCAGATTATTTTAAAGAGTATAAAAAAGAGTATCTTAGCAAGTATCATCTTCAAGCAATTGAGTTTGATTTTCTAGGGCATATACCTGTTTTTAAAGCCTTTATGAATGAAAAAGAATATTTTTTTGGTCTTGATTGTGGTGCACAGGCTAATTTGATAGATATTGAGCTGTTAGATGAATTAGAAAATGTAGTAAAAAAAGAAGAAGAGGCCGTTTTACATGGTGCAGATAAAATAGAAAATAAAATAATCAAAGGGACGATTTATAAAACTCAAGTAGGAAATATAGAATTTAAAAATATGACGACAGTGTTTAGTAGTATGGCACATTTAAACGCTGATGAAACAATAAAAATGAATGGATTAATGGGTGCTGAATTATTATCAAAGCAAAAAACTGTAATTCGTCATAAAGAGAAAGAGATACTATTTATTATTGATAACATAGGAGGCATATGATTTATGTTACGGGAAAGCATTCGCTTAATTTAGAATGTGAGCTACTGACAACAGGAGATTGGCATACTTCTGCTTTAAGATGGGAGGATATTACTTTTGCTGATAGTGAAAAGATGTTTTTTGGCGAGTATGGTATTGAATATCCAAGAAAGATACCCAATCATGAAGAAGATTATTATGTAGCAAACCATATTAGAGCGGTTTTAGACTGTCTAGAATTAGGCGATTTTTCAACGATTCAGGGAATGAGAGATGAACTGATTGATAATAATAATTATACAAAAGAAATTTTTGATAAAGTATATCAAATGAGAAATCTTTCGAACTGGAAAGCGATTGATCAATTTATGGGTAGTGAATATTATATGCAGTGGGTTTCGTATAAAAATAAGAAGATATAATATTTTACTACAAAATCATAATATTTGGGAATCTTGATTTTATTGACAGGCTATATATCTTATGTTAATATTTAACTGAAGTTTATAAAATATTAATATATTTCATAGTATATTAAGATGTTACTGTTAAATCAGGCATGCCGAGATACTTTTTCTTTGGCATGCTTTTTTATTGGAGAAGAGATGAAGAATAAATACAAAGTTAAAAAGGTTTTAAACAATAATTCTCTACTAGCAATGAATAATGATGGTGATGAGGTTGTTCTTGTAGGTAAAGGAATTGGTTTTAATAAAAAGAGTGTAAATTCTTTTATTGAAACAGATTCTGTTGAAAAAATGTTTGTTTCTCTTAATAAAAATCTTGTTTCTAATTATTTAGATATGCTTAGAAATGTAGATGAAAAGATACAGTTAATTGTTTCTGATTGTATTTTTGAAGCAGAAAAAACATTAGGTTCTTTACAGCCAAGATTACATCTTGTTTTAGTAGATCATATTTCATTTGCTATAGAGCGTTTTAAAGCTGGTTATAATTTTGAAAATCCTCTAATTGATGATATAAAAATATTATATCCAGAGGAATATGCGCAGGCTCAGCTCACGAGACTGAAATTATTTGAAGAGTATAATATTCTTCTTCCAGAAGATGAAAATGCAATACTTGCTCTTCACTATAATGCAGCTAGAAAGTTTCAACATGTAAAAGAAAGTCTAAGAAAAACAAATACAATCTATGAACTCTTAAAAGTATTAGAAGATAATATAGAAATTGTTATAACAGATACAACAAAGTATCGAAGTTTAGTACTTTCAATCGAAGAAATGATTCAAAGAGTAGAATCTGGGAAAACAGTCTTTAATCCGTTAAAAGAATGTATAAAAGCAGAGTTAACAGAGGCATATCATATAGCTTCACTTATATCAAATAGATATAAATCAATAACAGATTATGAAATTTCAGAAGATGAAATATCATTTCTAGCTATTGATATATATAAGTTGTTTTTATTAATTAATAAGGAGGAAAAATGGGAAAACTTCAAAAATTAGGTAGAGCGTTAATGGAGGCAGTTGCAGTACTTCCAGTTGCAGCTTTACTAACAGGTATCGGTTATTGGATAGATCCAGCAGGTTGGGGAGCAACAAATCCAGTTGCAGCATTTCTTATTCAGGCGGGTCTAGCAATACTTACAAACTTAGGAATCATCTTTGCAGTAGCAGTAGCATATGGACTTTCTAAGGACAAAAATGGTGCAGCAGCACTTAGTGGTATGGTAGGATTTTTTGTTATAACAAAACTTTTAAATCCAGCAACAATAGCTCAGTTTAGAGGTGTTTCTGTGGATGCTATTGATGCAGCACAAGGTTTTGCTAAAATTGACAATGGAAACGTATTTGTTGGTATTATTGTAGGTATAGTAGCTTCTATGCTTTATAATAAATTCCATGATAAAAAACTTCCAGATGCATTTGCGTTCTTCAGTGGTAGAAGAATGGTACCAATTTTAACATCATTTGCTGCAATTCTTGTTTCAGCAGCATTATACTTTATCTGGCCAGTAGTATATTCTGCACTTGTATCATTTGGTACTACAATTTCAGAATTAGGAGCAGTAGGAGCTGGTATTTATGCATTCTTTAATAGACTTCTTATTCCAACTGGACTTCACCATGCACTGAATGCCGTATTCTGGACACCACTTATTGGTATTAATGATATCGGTAATTTCTGGAGTAATACAGCATCAACACTTCCAGGTATTACAACAGGTATGTATCAAGCTGGATTCTTCCCAATTATGATGTTTGGTCTTCCAGGAGCAGCTCTTGCAATGTACACAACAGCTAAAAAAGAAAATAAAAAAGTAGTTGGTTCACTTTTATTTGCAGGTGTTGTAGCAACATTTGTAACAGGTGTTACAGAGCCACTTGAGTTTGCATTTATGTTCTTAGCACCAGTACTTTATGTAGTTCACGCATTACTTACAGGTCTTTCTGTATTTATTGCAGCAAGCATGAAATGGATTGCAGGATTTGGTTTCTCTGCTGGATTTATTGATATGTTCTTATCAACAAAGATGCCACTTGCAACAAAATGGTATATGCTTATTCCACAAGGAATTTTATTCTTTGCACTTTACTACTTTGTATTCGTATTCTTTATTAAGACATTCAACCTTAAAACACCAGGTAGAGAAGATAAAGAAGATGCAAATGAAGGTATGGATTTAAGTAAAGAAACGAACTTTACGGATATCGCTAGAGTAGTACTTGAAGGACTTGGTGGAAAAGATAATATTGAATCAGTTGAATACTGTGCAACAAGACTTAGAGTTGTTGTAAAAGATAGATTATTAGTTGATGAAAAGAAAATCAAATCAACAAAAGTGTCTGGCGTAATTAGACCAAGTAAGAATGGTGTTCAAGTTATCGTTGGACCACAAGTACAATTTGTACATGATGAATTTGTAAAAATGATATAGAGGAAAAATGAAAAAAATATTAGGTGGAAAGATCATTTTAGAAGATAGAATTCTTGAAGGTTATGGAATCCTATTTGATGAAAAAATTATAAAAATAGATAAAGAAGAAAATTTAAAGGATACGATATGTGAAGAAGTGAAAACTTCTTCATATATCAGTCCAGGTTTTATTGATACTCATATACATGGTTCAGGTTCCTATGATGTAATGGATGATAATGAAAAAGCACTTGAAATGATAGCAACCACAATCGTTCAGTCAGGAACAACGTCGTTTTATCCAACAACAATGACAATGGATGAACAGAAGATTATAGCTTCTTTAAATCGAATCAGAACATATATGAAGAAAAAAGATGCCAAAGGAGCCAATGTACTAGGCGTTCATTTAGAAGGTCCTTTTATTAGTAGAGTCTATAAAGGAGCGCAGGATGAACAGTATATTCAAAAGCCGAATAATCGATGGATTAAAGACTATTATGATATCGTAAAGATGGTAACTCTTGCGCCAGAAGAAGATGAAGAATTTTTATTAACAAAAGAACTAAAAGAGCAGAATATCATTGTTAGTATGGGGCATACGAATATTGATTATGCTACAGCAAAAAAAGCATATGAAGCGGGTGCTAGCCATGTGACGCATTTATTTAATGCAATGAGTAAATTTCATCATAGAGAGCCGGGTGCAGTAGGCGCAGCGCTAACTCTTCCATTTACTGTAGAGATGATAACAGATAAAATTCATTTCCACCCAAGTTTATTTGAGTTTGTGGCAAATACCAAAGGAATAGACAATGTAACACTTATCACTGATGCGATAAGAGGTGCATTCTTACCGGAAGGGGAGTCAGAACTCGGTGGGCAAAAAGTAATGATTTCAAATGGAGCATGTAGACTCTCTGATGGAACGCTTGCAGGTAGTATCCATAGACTCGATAAAGCACTTAAAAACATGATGGAAGAAACGAGTCTTCCTCTTTATGAAGTCGTTAAAATGCTTACAGCAAATCCAGCGAGAATAATGAATATTAATGATAGAAAAGGTCATTTAAAAGAAGGATTTGATGCAGATATTGTTATTTTTAATGAAGAGTATGAAATTGAAAATGTATTTGTTTCAGGAAAGGAGTTATATTGAAAGTAATAGTTGCAGATGATTATCAGGAAATGAGTAAAATAGCTTCTGAAATAATTACAGAAGAAATAATAAAAAAGCCTAATATTGTATTGGGCCTTGCAACAGGAACGAGTCCGATTGGATTATATGACAATTTGATAGAAAATTATAATAATGAGATTGTTGATTTTTCAAGTGTGTCAACATTTAATTTAGATGAATACTTAGGACTTAATCCAGAAAATGAAAATAGTTATTCTTATTTTATGTGGGATAAACTCTTTTCTCATATTAATGTAAAAAAAGAAAATGTGCATCTGTTAAAAGGAGATGCTAGTGATATACAGAAAGAGATGAATGATTATGTGAAGGCGATCAAAGAGTGTCATGGTATTGATGTGCAGGTTTTAGGAATAGGAAGTAATGGACATATCGGTTTTAATGAACCAGGAACAGATTTTGAAAAACTCATTGATCTTGTAGATTTAAAAGAGAGTACAATAAATGATAATTCAAGACTTTTTGATAATATAGAGGATGTTCCTAAAAAAGCAGTAAGTCTTGGCATAAAGTCTATTATGAATGCAAAAAAAATTATACTATTGGCTTCTGGAGAAAAAAAGCAGGATGCAATATATAAAACAATACATAGTGAAGTAACAAATGAAGTCCCTAGTACAATTTTAAATTTACATCATGATGTAACAATAATAGTAGATAAGAAAGCGGCGGGGAAAATAAAATGTTAAAGTTTTTTTCAAAGAGTAAAAAAATAGAATTGAAAGCACCTTTTAAGGGTAAAATAGTGTCAATAACAGAAGTACCAGATCCAGTTTTTTCTGATAAGATGTTAGGAGATGGATTTGCAGTAATGCCAGAAGGTGATGTAGTAGATGTCCTTTCTCCTGTAAGTGGAGTCATTGTAAATATCTTTCCAACATTACATGCTTTTGGCATAAAAACAGAGGAAGGAGTAGAAGTTCTTGTCCATATAGGTCTTGAAACAGTAGCACTGAAGGGACTTGGCTTTACGAAACTTAAAAATGAAGGCGATCGAGTAGCAGCTGGTGAAGCTGTTATAACAGTGGATTTTAGTGTTTTAAAAAATGAAAATAAAGAAATTATAACACCGGTAGTTATAACGAATTCAGATATCATAAAATCGATAAAAGTAAATGAAAAAGGCTGTGAAGTAGAACTATAGGAGGAAAAATGTTTAAAGTAGATATTAATAGTGAAAATGGTCTTCATGCTAGACCTGCAGGTATGATAGCTAAAATAGCTCAGGCATTTGCTGGAGAAGTGAAAATAAAAAAAGGGGATAAAGAAGTAGATGCAAAATCTATTATGAGTATTATGAGTCTTGGTATTCAAAAAGGAGATAGCATAATAGTAGATGTAATCGGTATGGGTAGTGAATTAATAGAAGGAAAATTAAAAGAAGTATTTGATAGCTTTGGAGAATAATATGATTATAAAAAAAGGAATACCTATTTCAGAAGGAATTGGTATTGGAAAGGCTTTTGTTTATCAGAAAAAGAAAGAAATAGAAAAGCAAGAAGCTATCTGTGCGGATGAAAAAGAAAAGTTTCATCATGCTTTAGAGAGTAAAAAGAAAGAATTAGAGGAAGAATTACTTCAAGCAACGGATTTAAAAAAAGAAATTGTTGAAATGCATATGCAAATGATAAGTGATCCAATGTTCTATGATAGCGTTCTTGAAATATTAGAAAATGAAGAGTGCAATGCATCTTATGCGGTATATAAAGCAGGACAGAATATAGCAGAAATTTTTCAGAATATGAAGGATGAATACTTTAAAGAAAGAGCGCTTGATATAAGAGATATCAGCTTTAAGATTATTGATGAACTAGAAGGAAATCAATCAATAGATGATATAAAAGAAGAAATTATATTATTTGCGGATGAACTCTTTCCATCCGATGCACTGAATTTAAATAAAAAATATGTAAAAGCAATTGTAACAAGTAAAGGTGGTAAAACATCTCATACTGCAATTATTGCAAAAAATGAAGGAATACCATTTTTAAGTTTTGTTGATTTATCAGATATCAATCCAGGCGATATGGCGATTGTATCATTTGATGATGAGAAAGTGATTATATCACCAGATGAAGCGTTATTAAATGAATATATTTCTAAAAAGGAAGAAAAAGAGCAGGAAGAATTAAGATTATTAGAATTTAAAGGAAAAGAGAGTTTAAGTCTTGATCAAAAGCCTGTAGGGGTGTATTCTAATATATCCAATGTAAAAGATGCCTTAAAGGCAAAAGAAAATACAGCAGATGGTATTGGTCTTTTTAGAACAGAGTTTATTTATTCTAATAGAAGCTCTGCACCAACAGAAGAAGAACAGTTTGAACTCTATAAAGAAGTTCTTCAAATAATGGAAGGTAAAACAGTTATTATCAGAACGATTGATATCGGTGGAGATAAACACCTTGATTATATTGATATAGGAAAAGAAGATAATCCATTTTTAGGCATGAGAGCCATAAGATATTGTTTAAAAGAAGAAGGAATCTTTAGAACGCAGATTCGTGCGCTTTTAAGAGCGAGTCAATATGGGGATTTAAAAATTATGTTTCCAATGATATCATCTCTTGAAGAACTTTTAAGTGCGAAAAAGATTGTAGAAGAAGAAAAAGAAAATTTAGAGATAAAAAAGCCTATTTCTATTGGTATTATGATTGAAATTCCTTCTGCTGCCATACTATCTGATATATTAGCAAAGCATGTGGATTTCTTTAGTATTGGAACAAATGATTTGATTCAATATACCCTTGCTGCAGATCGAATGAATGAATCGGTTTCTTATTTATATTCTTATTATAATCCAGCTGTTTTAAGACTGATTAAAATGACTGCAGATAGTGCAAAAAAAGCAGGTATTCATCTTGGAATATGTGGTGATATGGCAGGAGATGAGAAAATATTGCCATATTTAATAGCGCTTGGTTTTGATGAACTCAGTGTTCCGACTTCTAAAGTATTAAAGACGAGATATAATTTGAGTAGGCATGATTCAAAAAATGAAGAATTGATAAAAAATATGGGAAATGCCTCCACTGAACAAGAAGTCCTAAAAACATTAAAAAACGGATAAAATAACCTAAATTTTACCATTTAGGTTATTTTTTTTTGGGAATTTTTAAAATTCTTTTAAAAAACTACTTGAAAAAAATGTTAATTAAGTGTAAAATTAATAAAAAGTGGAGTAAAGTGGAGCAGGGTGGAGATAAATGTTTTATGGAGAATATCATCATAGCATAGATAGTAAAGGCAGAATCATAATACCCTCTAAATTTAGAGAAGAATTGGGTAAGAAATTTTTTGTAACAAAGGGACTTGATGATTGCCTTTTTATTTTCACGAAGAATGAATGGGATAAATACCAAGAAAAACTCGCTCAGCTGCCAGTTACTAATAGAAAAGCTCGTTTCTTTATAAGATTTTTTCACTCAGGAGCGACTGATATAAAGCTCGATAGTCAAGGTAGAATTAATATTAATAGTATCTTAATAGAACATGCTAGTTTGAAAAAAGACATCATTATTGTAGGTGTTGGTACTAGAATTGAAATTTGGGATAAAGAAAAATGGGAAAAATATAACCTTGATAGTTTCGATATGGAAGACATTGAAATGCATATGGCAGAACTTGGAATCTAGGAGGAAGATATGGAGTTTAAACATTATAGCGTTCTTCTAGATGAAGTAATTCAAAATTTGAATATAAATCCAGAAGGAATTTATATAGATGGAACGCTCGGTGGTGGCGGTCATAGTGAAGAAATACTAAAAAGACTGACTACTGGAAAATTAATTGGTATAGATCAAGATGAAGATGCCTTAAGAGCAGCTACAGAGAGATTGAAAAAATATTCTGGGTTTATTCCAGTGAGAGATAATTTTTCAAATATTAAGAAGATACTGTCTGATTTAGATATTGATAAAGTCGATGGCGTAGTGCTTGATTTAGGCGTTTCATCTTATCAATTAGATGAAATGGAGCGTGGATTCTCATATCGCATGGATGCAAAATTAGATATGAGAATGGATAAAAGAAATGATTTATCTGCTCATTATATTGTTAATCATTATTCTGAGGATGAACTAAATAGAATATTTAAAGAATATGGTGAGGAGAAATGGTCTAGAAGAATTGCAAAATTTATTATTGAAAAAAGGGCTGAAGAGCCAATTAATACTACATTAGAACTCGTGGATTTAATTTATAAAGCGATTCCTAAAAATGCTAGAAAAGAAGGCGGTCATCCGGCAAAAAGAGTGTTTCAAGCAATAAGGATAGAAGTAAACAATGAACTCGGGATACTAACAGATAGTATTAAAGATTATGTAGATCGTCTTAAAAAAGGTGGCATAATTGCTATTATAACATTTCATTCATTGGAAGACCGAATTGTTAAAAACACTTTTAAAGATTTATCACTAGATTGTATATGTCCTAGTGAGATACCTGTATGTATATGTGATCATAGGGCAAAATTAAAAATTATTACAAGAAAGCCAATACTTCCGTCAAATAGTGAACTTGATGAAAATTCTAGATCAAAATCGGCAAAATTAAGAGTTGGCAGACGTTTATAGAAAAGGAGTTCATATGAAAGCTGCAAGAAAATATGATTATCAAAAAATAACAAAAGAATATTTAGATAATAAACCTGTTATTAAGGAAAATGTATATAGAAAACGCAAAGCCATTATGCTAGAAAACGCGTTGCTTGTAACATTTGCTTTAACGATCTGTTTATGCTTGTCATTATTATTAATTGTGCCAGCAATGAAAGAAGCTAATTTACATAAGTATAAAGTGAATGAATACACTTATAAGGTAGATATTCAAAAGCTTAAACAATCAATTTCTGAAAAGAAAAAGCTTTTGGATGCGAAAAGAGTAATGAAGAGTATTGAAATTGAAGCTACAAAATACGGATTAGTTAGAAAAAGAGATGTTGTAAAAAATACAATTATAGCACAAAAATATTATTCGTTAAAGGATGCAAAAAAGTCTTATTATAGTGTAAAATATTATGTATCAAATAATTAAAAGAGCATAGGCTCTTTTTTTGGAGGGGATGAAAATGAGTAAAGCGTTTAGAGCACGAATGATGGCTATATTTTTGCTGGCTACTGGTATATTTGCTATACTAATTTATCGAGTAGCTTACATCAATATGAAATATGGTGAAGAACTTAGAAATAAAGTGATAAAACAAAAAACATATACAGCGGTTATACCCTATGAAAGAGGAAGAATTCTCGATAGAAATGGGGATGTCTTAGTGTATAATTTAGATGAATATAAGATTTCAATTCCAAAGGGAAGCGAGCTAAAACCAGAGGAACTTGCTGATTTATGTTTAGCATTAGGTCTTAATCTTGAGGATGTAAAAGCAAAACTGAATCCAAATAAAACAGTCGTTTTAACAGATTCAGCAAGCAAAGATCAGAAAAACCGAATTAGTAAAAATTATTATGCGAAGATTTGGATTGATAAACTGGAAAAAAGATATTACCCCAATGAGAGTTTAGCAGCTGATGTACTTGGAAAAACAAGATTTGAAAAGGGAAAACTTAGGGGAATTTATGGAATAGAAAAATTCTATAATGACTCAATGACTGGGAAAGATGGTTCAGTGATGACCGATATTGATAAGAAGAAAAGAGAACTCTTATATAGTGATAGGCAGGAAGTGGATGTTCAAAATGGATATGATGTTTATACGACAATAGATCCAGTGGTTCAGTTCTATATAGAAGAAGCTATAAAAAATGCCTATGAAAAAAACAAAGCAAAAGCAGTTCATGCGTTTATTCTTGAAGTGAATACAGGAGATGTATTAGGAATGGCTTCTTATCCGAACTTTAATCCAGCCTCAAATGAATTATATGGGATTGATGAAGAATATTTTAATAGCTTGGAAAAGAAGAAGCAGAGTGAGTTAATTTCTAATATATGGAAAAATGATATAGTTTCTTCTACTTATGAACTCGGCTCTACGCTTAAACTTATTACTGCAGCGATTGCATTAGAAGAAAATGTTGCAGCGCCAAATACAAAGTACAATGAATGCAATTCAATAAAAGTTGGAGGAAGAGTTATAAGATGTTGGTATCATCCAAATAGTCATGGAGAAGAAACATTAACAGAAGCTGTTGAAAATTCTTGTAACCCAGTATTTGTTAAAATAGGTCAGCAGATTGGTAAAAAAAGATTCTATGATTATTATGTGAAATTTGGATTAAATGAACAAACAGGTATTGATCTTCCGTCAGAAGCGATGCCAGTTACTTTTACATATGATGAAATCCATCAAACAGAACTTGCAACAATGACGTATGGTCATGGTATAGCGCAAACACCGATACAAGTAGCCAATGCGATAGCTGCAATTGTTAATGGCGGATATCTACTTGAGCCTCATATGGTAAAAAAAGTGGTGGATGGAGATGGAAATGAAGTCTATAAGGCAGAAAGAACAGTCAAACGTCAAGTGATTTCAGAAATAACATCTCAGCAGATGAGAAAGATTATGGAGTCAGTTGTTGAAAATGGTTCAGGGAAAGAGTCAAAAATTCAAGGGTACCGAATTGGTGCTAAAACGGGAACAGCAGATAAGGTAATCGATGGAAAATATTCTGATCAGGTAATTGCATCTTTTGTTGCAGTAGCGCCTATTAATAATCCTAAAATACTATTATACATCGTTGTCGATGAGCCGCAAAAAGAAATATATGGTTCAAAAGTAGCTGCTCCAATTGCAAAAGATATTCTTGTTAATGCACTAGATTATCTGGATATTGAAAAAACGGATTTAGAAAAAGTTGAACTGAGAGAAATACCTAATTTAGTAGGTATGACGATTGAAGAAGTAGAAAAAAGATTAAAAAGAACAGATTTTAAATTTAAAATTGTGTCTACTGATACTTATACCAAAAAAAATATGATAAAAAAACAATATCCTAATCCTGGCTCTATGAAAGATAAGTCATCTATGATATTATTAGAAATAGAGGATTAGGAGAAATGATGGATATTAAAAATATTATAGATTGTATAGAAGGCTCTCCTTTAATGGATATTAAAGGGGAGTATACTAGATTTGAAATAGATAGTAGAAAAGTAGATGAAAAAAGTATTTTCATTCCATTATTAGGGGAAAATACAAATGGACATTATTATATACTAGATGCGCTTAAAAAAACAGATCTTTCCTTATGTGAAAAATCATATTATTATAGTCATTTAGAAGATTTAAAAGATCAAAATTTAGTGCTTGTAGATAATACAACAAAAGCACTTCATAAAATAGCAAAGTATATTCTTGATAAAAAAAAACCTATTGTTATCGGTATTACAGGTTCTGTTGGTAAAACATCAACAAAAGAGTTTTTATATCATGCCCTAAAATCAAAATACTCTGTGCATAAGAATAAGGGAAATTTTAATAATCATATTGGTATGCCACTGACTATTTTTGATTTAAAAGAGGAAGATATTATCGTTCTTGAAATGGGAATGAATAATTTGAAAGAGATTGAACTACTTGCAGATACAGCAAGACCCAATATTGCACTTATTACCAATATTGGAACATCTCATATTGGTATGCTGGGTTCAAAAGAGAATATATTTATTGCTAAAATGGAGATTATATCTTATTTTAATAAAGAAAATACACTCATTCTTAATAATACAGATGAGTATTTAAAAAAAATTCATTCTAATGAGTTTAATGTACTAGGAATAAAAGAGGAGGATTTTTCTTTTAAAGATATTCGTTTAAAGGCTGGAAAGCCTAGCTATACTGTAGTTTATAAGAAGAAAGAGTATAGTGTACATTTAAATGTTCTAGGAAAGCATCAGGTATTAAATAGTATGCTTTCACTTAGAACGGCTCTTTTATTAGGCGTAGATATCAAAGAGGCAATTAAAGGCCTTGAGGAATATATGGAAAGTAGCAAAAGATTAGAACTTGTTGAAGGCAGAAAAAATAGTTTATTGATATCAGATTGTTATAATGCGAGTGCAGAATCTGTAGAGGCAGCACTTGAAATACTAGATAAATATGAACAAAAGAAAATCGCTATACTCGGTGATATTCTTGAAATAGAAGGTTTTGAAAAAGAGACTTACCAAAGTATTGCAGAGAGTATAAATAAGATAGAGCTCGATTATTTACTTACCTATGGTAAAGATAGTAAATTAATACTAGAGTCTACAAATAAAGAAGGAAAGCATTATACGAGTTTAGATGATTTACAAAAAGATTTAGAAGAGATATTAGAAGATAGTGTGTGCCTTGTAAAAGGATCACAAGGAATGAATATGATAGAAATTATTAATTATGGGAGAAAGCAATGATTAACATACTACATTTACTAGCATTTATAATCGCTATTTTAATAGGACCTAGCATTATAAAATATTTAAATAATATAAAAATAAAACAAGTTGTTCGGGAAGAAGGATTAGAGTCGCATTATAGAAAGACAGGAACACCGACAATGGGTGGATTTATCTTTATGATTCCTTTTGTGCTTTGTAGTACAATACTTTTGATTCTAAAGCCATTTGATTCTAATACGATTCTTATTCTTTTAACGACCATAGCATTTTCTATTTTAGGTTTTATTGATGATTATAGAAAAGTGATTAAAAAGCAGAATGAAGGGTTAACATCAAAGGAAAAATTACTGGGACAGATACTAATTGCACTTCCTGTTAGTATTTATAGTTTTTATATGGATCCCGCTATTTTTATTCCATTTTTAAAAATATCAATTAGCCTTAGCTATTTTAAAATTATTTTTATTATGCTTGTTATTATTGCAACGACGAATGCAGTTAATTTTACGGATGGGGTAGATGGACTTGCTACTTCTGTTACAGCAATATTTCTTATCTTCTATGTATATATTAGCTATAAAATGGAACTGTTTAGCTATGAAATTAGCTTAATTATGCTATTTTCTATTTTAGGATTTTTAATGTATAATAAGAATCCAGCTAAAGTATTTATGGGGGATATGGGCTCACTTGCCCTTGGAGGATTTGTTGCAAGTCTTGCAATAACAACTCATACAGTGCTTCTTATTCCAATTGTTGGAATTATCTATTTTGTTGAAACAGTATCTGTTATACTGCAGGTGATATATTATAAAAAAACAAGAAAGAGATTGTTTAAGATGACGCCGATTCATCACCATTATGAATTAAAAGGATGGTCTGAAAAGAAAATCGTGTTAAATTTTTCTTTCGTAACAATATGTTTTAGTATAATAGGACTTATTAGTATTTTATAGGAGGAATATGAAAAAAAGAGCAATTGTAGTAGGGATGCAGTTATCTGGAGTTGCCGCTTCAAAACTGCTTTTAGATAATAAATATAAAGTGACCATTAATGATTTAAAATTAAAAGAAGAGTTAGATATTAAAAGTATTGAAAAGAAAGTTACTCTTGATTTAGGCGGAAAACCGACGAGTTTACATTATGATTTAATGGTTTTAAGTCCTGGCATTCCGACTGATTTGGATTTTGTCAAAGAGGCAAAGGGAAACATGGAAGTTATTGGAACTATCGAACTCGCTCAGCGATTTATAAAGGGTAATTATATTGGAATAACAGGAACCAATGGAAAGACGACAACAACAGCTCTTACTTATGAAATATTTAAACAGGCAGAAAGAAATGCTTATTCTGTAGGAAATATTGGAACGCCAATTGCAAATGTTAAAGATACAGATTCAGATAAAGATTTAATTGCAGAGCTTTCATCTTTTCAACTTGAAACAATAAAAGATTTTAGGGTTCATATTGCGGCAATACTAAATATTACAGAAGACCATTTAAATAGACATTATACGATGGAAAATTATACAGATTGTAAATGTAATATTTATAAAAATCAAACAGAAGATGATTATTTAGTTCTCAATTATGATAATGAAGCCACTAGAATGTTAAAAACAGAACATATTGCATCGCATATTATTTATTTTAGTAAGAATAAATTAAAAAAAGGATTCTATGTACAAGATCATAAGATTTATGTAAATTTAGATAGTCAAGAATATATTATGGATGTAGATGATATTTATATAAAAGGGGAGCATAATCTGGAAAATGCTCTTGCTGCAGTAGCTATTGCTTATTTATCTGGAATTTCTGCAAGTGATATTAGAAAGGCTGTCAGTGAATTTAAAGGGGTAGAGCACCGCATTGAATATGTCAGAACAATTGATGGAATTGTATGTTATAATGATTCGAAGGCAACAAACCCAGAATCTGCTATTGTTGCTATAAAAACAATGACAAGCCCCACTGTACTGATTGCAGGCGGAAAAGATAAAAAGAATAATTTTGATGAATTCATTAATTCATTTGATGGAAAGATAAAAACACTCATTCTTTTAGGAGAAACAAAAGAAATGATAAAAAAATCAGCTGAAGAAAATAATTTTGATAATATAATTATAGTAAAAAATATGCAAGAAGCTGTTGAAAAAGCATTTGAACAGGCTGAAAAAGGAGATACAATTCTTCTATCACCTGCGTGTGCAAGTCTTGATATGTATGATAATTATGAAAAAAGAGGAGAGGATTTTAAAACATGGATTATGAAAAGGAAAGAGGGAAAATAGATTTTCTATTATTATTAGCTGTTTTACTGATTACAATTTTTGGACTCTATATTGTTCTTTCAGCAACGTATTATCAAAATATTTTAAAAACAGCAAATGATCCGTTTATAACTGTTAAAAGAGAATTTAAATTTGTATTATTAGGTATTGCATTTATGATTGCATTTATGGAAATTCCACTAAGATTTTTTAAAAAACCAGTGCTGCATTATAAACGTAAAATGCCCATTTTAACATTTTTAAAAGGGAACATAAATTTCATTACATTCTTTATGATAATAGCAGTTATTTTAGTTGTACTCACTCCTTTTGTTGGTGTGGAATTAAATGCTTCAAGAAGGGCGATTAAAATCCCTTTAATAAATATAAAAATTGCGCCAGCAGATGTGGTAAAGTTTGCATCTATTTTATTCTTTGCAAAATTATTTTCAAATATCAGAAAAAATAAAACAGCATATATTAATGTGTGGGTTAGTACTCTTATATTTGGTGGGATTACAGCGTTTTTTATTCTAAAACAGCCTAATTTATCTACTACACTTGTATATTGTGCTATTGTTGGACTGATGTTTTTTGCTAGTGATGTCAAAAAGACTCATTTATTACTGGCAATTATCATACTAACACCACTTATTCTGGGATATGCTCTTGCGAATACGGAGCATATTCAGTCGAGATTAAATACATTTGTTGAAAAAAACGACAAAAAAGGCGAAAAAGTAGAAAAAGAATTCTCTTTAATAGGAACAAAAGCACAGAGCACTCAGGCGTTTTTATCCATTGCTGAAGGAAATTTATTTGGTGTTGGTATTGGAAAGGCATATCAAAGTAAGTATGCAATGAGTTATCCTGAACGTGATTTTGCCTTTGCTACTATTGTTGAAGTAACAGGATTTTTTGGAGCAGTTGTTTTACTATCCATGTATTTATTTGTAATTTATCGGACGATTAGAATCGGTATTATGTCCTGCAATAAAGAATTAGCGCTTATTTGCGTTGGAGTTGCTGCTATGATATTTGTTCAAACAACAGTTCATGTAGCTGTTAATGTAGGTCTTTTCCCTGTAACAGGGGTTAATCTACCTTTTATCAGTGCAGGAGGAACATTTAAAGTCGTGATGATTGCATCGATGGGCATTGTATTAAATATATCAAAACAAACGAGGTAATATGAGAGTGATAATTTCTGGTGGAGGAACAGGTGGACATATCTATCCTGCTCTTGCCATCTGTGATGAGATAAAAAAAAGATATGAAAATGTAGATATTCTCTATGTGGGTACAAAAAGAGGACTAGAATCCGATATTGTGCCGAAGAAAAATTATAAATTTGAGACAATTGATGTAAAAGGTTTTAATAGAAAATTATCATTGGATACTATTAAGACTATTTTTACTTTATTTAAAGGAATCTCACAATCTAAGAAAATCATTAATACATTTAAACCCGATGTTATAATAGGAACTGGTGGTTATGTATGTGGTCCCATTCTTATTGCTGGGATTATGAAAAATAAAAAAACATTCATCCATGAGCAAAATGCTTTTCCTGGAATGACAGTAAGTAAACTTGCTTCTCATTTGACAAAGGTCTTTCTAAGTTTTGAAAATACAGTGAAATACTTTAAAAAGAAGGATAATCTTTTATTAACTGGAAATCCTATAAGGGATGAAATAACGCTACTGGATAAAGAGGTGTGTAGAAAAGAGCTGGGGATTGATAAGAAATTTATTTTAATCGTAGGAGGCTCAGGCGGTGCACTTACAATTAATAATATCGGAAAAGAGTTTATTAAAAAATATGGAAAAGAAGATATTCGAATTATCCATGTAACAGGGAAAAAATACTATGATGGTATCATAGGAGAGATAGAAGAAACAAAAATGGTTTCTATTAAACCATATATTTATGATTTTTTAAAGTATTTAAAAGCTGCAGATCTTGTTATTTCTAGAGCAGGTGCTCTAACGCTTGCTGAAATATCTGCTTTAAATACACCATCTATTCTTATCCCTTCTCCAAATGTTACAAATAATCATCAGGTGTTTAATGCTAGAGTATTTGATGACGCTGGAGCAGGAATAATGATAGAAGAAAAGAATATCACAGATCAAACGGTTGCTGATATTTATAATATTTTATTGAATGATGAAAAATTATCTACAATGAAGGATAATACAAAATTAATAGCGAAAACAGATGCAGCAAAACGCATTGTTGATTCTATTGAAAATTATGTGTAAGGATGGGTATGAAAAGAAAAATTGTTGTAATTGTTATTATATTGCTTTTAACTATGTTTTATATATATAATTATACTGATTTCTTAATGATTAAAAAAGTAAATGTAATAGGCAATTTAAATGTAACAGATGAAGAGATAAAAGCGTATGTTTTAAAAGAAGAGATGGATTATTTTAATGTGGACTTATTGAGTATTGAAGATAAATTGAAAAAATATTCCATTATCAAAAAAGCGGTGGTTAAAAAATCATTTCCAAATACATTAAATATAGAGATAACAGAGAGAATACCAATAGTTGCTGTATCGTATTCTGATCAATATCTTTTAGTGGATGAAGAATTATATGTTGTAAAAGTATCAGAAGAACCAGATGGATACTATATTATAGATGGATATAAATTTAAAAACTTTAATATTGGAACGCCTATTGATGATGATACATCTTATTTATTAAAGCATTCTATCGATTTAGCATTTCTTGTAATGAGTGTAGAGTCTGATTTTAAGCCTAAGATTGTAATAAAAGAGAGTTCAATACATCTTATTATTACCGATACCATCTCAGCTAATTTTGGAGATGGTAAGAATATAGAAAAACGATTTAATGATATGATTAATATTTATAATAAAATGATTAGTGAAAATTTAACAGCAGGTATTATAAATGTATTTCATGATGGACAGCCATCACTAAAATTATTTGAGGAGAAATGATGAATACAAAAAATCAAATTGTTATTGCTATTGTTTGTGTGATATTAGGGATTATATTATCCCTTCAATACAAAGTGTTTAGAGAATCTTTAGAAGGGACTTCTGGTAATTTACTAAAAAAGCAGAGTGAACTTTCGAATGAACTCGAAAAAGTGATGAAAGAAAAGAAGGTATTAGTTTCTAAATTAAAGGAAACAGAAAAAAAATTAAATGAAATCGAAGAGTCTGCTTCAAGAGATAATGCTGTTATAAAAAATTTAAGTGATACCATTGATAAATATGAAATCCTAGCAGGTATGAGTAATGTTGTAGGAGAAGGCGTTGAAATAACGATTGATAATCCGCCTTTAGATCAGCAGGTTAATGATGTAAATATTATTAATTCTTATGAAGAAATATTAAAACTAGTCAATGAATTAAATGCTGCTGGTGCAGAAGCAATCAGTATCAATGAGCAACGAGTGATAGGAATTACTGAAATTAGAAAAGCAGGGAATTTTATTAATGTCAATTCCATACCACAGACGAATCCACTGATTATAAAGGCGATTGGTAATAAATCTTCATTAGAAGGTGCGCTATCTTTTCGATATGGTCAAGTGACGAATCTTAGAAGACTTGGTATATTAGTGGATATTAGAACGCTTAATGAAGTGAAGATACCTTCATATATTGGGAAAATTAATTTCAAATATGCAAGTACAATTGAGGAGTAAGATGAAAAGTAAAAATAATCAGATATTTATATTATTTTTTCTTTTAAGTTTTCTACTAGTGTATGAAACAAAACTTATTTTAAATAAGGATATCAGACATGTATCTATTGATAATATCAGAATAATTGTTGAAGAAATCGAAAAAGAAAGAGCAGAAATAAATCAGCTTCATTCATTAATTGATGAAAATAATAAAAAAATATCAGAGTATGATGGACAAAGTGATGTAGAGCTTAGAAATTTATTAAGAGAAAAGAAAGCGGTTTTAGAATCCTATTTGGGATATACTTCTTTAGAAGGTCCTGGTGTTATTGTCATTGTATCTGATGCAACAAGAGAGCTTGGAGAAAAAGAAGATGCCAATAATTTATTGGTGCATGATAGTGATATTAATATACTCATTGATGAACTTCGAAATTCAGGAGCAGAAGCGATTGAAATCAACGGGATTAGAGTGATTTATAATCAGACAAAAATTGTTTGTTCAGGTCCTGTTGTAACGGTAAATGATGAAAAAATTTCTAATCCATTTATCATAAAGGCAATCGGTAATAGGAAATTCTTAGAATCATCTATGTATACACCAGATTCTTATTCTGAAAATTTAAGAAGTTATGGTATTAATGTGGAAGTAAATACCTCTGTATCAGTTAAAATAAATAACTATACAGGTGATATTAAAAAGATGTATATGAAAGAATATATAGGAGGAGATATATGATAGGAGCAATAGTAGGAATTATATGTGGTATTTTACTTGGGTATTTTCTCCCGATAACAATTCCTCCAGGATATTCGCTCTATTTAGCGGTAGGGATTCTTGCAGCGTTGGATTCTGTTATTGGCGGTTTAAGAGCAGAGTATGATGGGAAATTTAATCAAAAGATTTTTATATCAGGATTTTTATTAAATGCTATTGCAGCAGGTGCACTTGCCTATGTAGGGGATTTAATGGGTATTCCATTATACTATGCAGCAGTTTTTGTGTTTGGTGCTAGATTTTTTAATAACCTTGCGGGTATTAGAAGGGGAATTATAGCAAAATATGATAAGCAGAGAAAAGAAAATTAGCACAATATATAGAGGAGTTTTAAAAAAATTTAAAAAAAATATACAATATATATGAAAATTTGTATACATTCTAAAAATTTATGGTATAATAAAAAATATAATACTGGAAAAGTAGAATCTTAGATTACAAAGGGGGTTATCCATATGTTCGAGTATGACGGAGAAATGAGCGGTCTTGCTAAAATAAAGGTTGTCGGTGTAGGTGGTGGCGGAAATAACGCTGTTAATAGAATGATTGAGGCTGGGTTAAAAGGTGTTGAATTTATAGCGATTAACACAGATAGCCAAGCACTTGGCGCTTCACAGGCAGGAACACAATTACAAATTGGAAGTAAATTGACAAGAGGACTAGGTGCAGGTGCAAATCCTACTGTTGGACAAAAGGCAGCAGAAGAGAGCAAAGATGATATTTATCAATTACTTCAAGATACAGATATGGTATTTATAGCTGCTGGAATGGGTGGTGGAACTGGTACTGGTGCAGCTCCTGTTGTTGCTGAAATCGCTAAGGATTTAGGAATATTAACAGTAGCTGTTGTAACAAAGCCATTTAGTTTTGAAGGAAGACATCGAATGGTTCATGCAATGAATGGTATTGAAGTTCTTAAAAAGAATGTAGATACTATTGTAACAATTCCAAATGATAAACTTTTAAATATTGCAGAGAAGAAAACAACATTTAGACAAGCATTTGATACAGCAGATACCGTATTATTACAAGGTGTTCAAGGAATATCTGATCTGATTACTGTAAGAGGAATGATTAATCTTGATTTTGCTGATGTAAAATCAGTAATGACTGATGGTGGACTTGCTCATATGGGAATTGCTTCAACAACAGGAGAAGAAACAATTATTGATGCTGTAAAAAGAGCAATTACATCACCCCTTTTAGAGACTTCTGTAACAGGTGCAACAGGTGTACTTTTAAATGTTACTGGCAATGATATTAGTATTGTTGAAGTATATGAAGCAGCGGATTATATTAAGGAAGCCGTTGATCCAGAAGCAAATATTATCTTTGGTGCTGCAATTGATGAGAGCTTAAAAGATGAAGTTATAGTTACTGTTATTGCAACAGGTTTTGATGGTAATATAAAATCTTCTACACAAGAAGTAAAAAAAGAACCAGAAAAAGAAGCCATTAATTATGATAAAGAGGTACGAGAAGTAAAAGAAGAAGTAGTAGAGAAAAAAGAAGTAGTGAAGTATCATGAAGAAGATGAATCGGACTTTGTTATACCTACTTTTTTAAGAAAAAAACGTTAAAACCTTATAGGAGATTATAAAAGTATAAACGAAAGGATATATATATGAAATGCCCTTATTGTGAATTTGATGAATCTAAAGTGGTAGATTCAAGACCAACAGAAGAAGGTCGTGTGATAAGAAGAAGAAGGGAATGTTCTAATTGTAATAAAAGGTTTACTACTTATGAAAAGGTTGAAGAAGTTCCTTTAGTTGTTGTAAAAAAGGACGGAATAAGAGAATCATATAATAGAAACAAGTTGATGAATGGGCTGATTAGAGCATGTGAAAAGAGACCCGTTTCTATCGATATGATTGATAAAATGATAGATGAAATAGAAGTAATATTATATAATGATTTAGAAAGAGAAATTCCATCCAATAAAATTGGTGAGCTTGTGATGGAAAAATTAAAGAATATAGATGATGTATCTTATGTAAGATTTGCAAGTGTCTACAGACAGTTTAAAGATATTAATACGTTTGTAGAAGAATTAACTAAATTATTAGAAGAAGAAGATTAGACATCAGCTACTGATGTCTTTCTTGACGAGGATACAAAATAATGGAAAAAAATTTTTTAACATCAGCTAATAGAATCTATAAAGTAGAAGAAGGTTCGATTGCTGAAGAATTAGATATAGAAGTGGGGGATATACTTAAAAAAATAAATGGCAGAGTTGTAAAAGATATTATTGATTATTATTATTTACTGGCAGATGATTATGTAGAAGTTGAAATTCAAAAAGAGAATGGAGAAGTTTGGGTATTAGAAATTGATAAAGAATTTGATGAGTATTTAGGAGTAGAATTTGATAATCCACTAATGTGTAAAGCAAATCATTGTTCAAATAAATGTGTATTTTGCTTTATTGATCAGCTTCCAAAAGGAATGAGAAAAACGCTTTATTTTAAAGATGATGATTCAAGACTTTCCTTCCTTCAGGGAAACTTTGTTACTCTAACCAATATGAAAGAAAGAGATCTCGAGCGAATAGTTGAATATAGAATAAGTCCACTCAATGTGTCGATACATACAACGGATAGTAATGTAAGACTGAAAATGCTGAAGAATAAGAATGCAGGAAAAATAATGGAAAATCTAACCTATTTGTTAGAAAATGATATTGAAGTAAATGGACAGATTGTACTAATACCGAATTTAAATGATGGACTTATCTTAGAAAAAACAATTAGAGATCTTTCTACAATGAAAAAGAGAGTCAATAGCCTTGCAATTGTACCAGTTGGAATTACTAGGTATAGAGAAAAACTGGAGAAACTTGAAATATTTAATAAAGAAACAGCAGGTAAGGTAATAGACGATATTACAAGGATACAAGAAAATTTATTAAAAGAAATTGAGACAAGATTTGTATTTTTATCGGATGAATTTTACATTATTGCAGGAAGAGAGCTTCCTGATTATCATGATTATGAAAATTTTATTCAGCTGGAAAATGGGGTGGGTCTTATTAGAAAGTTTCAATATGAAGTAGATGCAGCGCTTAAAACCAATTGGAAAAAAGGAAAGTCAACAACAATATTTACAGGAACATCTGCGTATGAGTTTATAAAAGAGATTGCAGAGAATATATCAAAAACATATCATACAAAAATAGATGTAATAAAAGTAAAAAATAAATTTTTTGGAGAGACCATAACGGTAGCTGGTCTTTTAACGGCTACTGATATTATAAACGAAAGTAAAAAGCATGAATTAAATGAGCAGGTACTTATACCAAATGTAATGCTTAGAACAGGAGAGGATATATTTTTAGATGATATAACCTTAGAAGAATTTGAAAAGAGAATCAATAGACCAGTAAAGGTATGTAAAGTAGAAGGACATGATTTACTGAATTGTATATTAGGAGGTAATGATGAGTAAACCAGTAGTTGCGGTTGTTGGGAGACCGAATGTTGGTAAATCTACATTTTTTAATAGAATGGCAGGTAGACGTATATCGATTGTAGAAGATACGCCTGGTGTAACAAGAGATAGAGTATATGCAGATATTACATGGCTTGACCATGAATTTATTATGATAGATACAGGGGGAATCGAACCTAATTCATCTGATATAATACTTTCTCAAATGAGGGATCAAGCACAGGTTGCTATTGATACAGCAGATGTTATTGTTTTTATGGTAGATGGAAAAGAGTCTTATACAACTGCTGATGAAGAAATAGCGATGATGCTTAGGAGAGCAAAAAAACCAATTGTCTTAGTAGTGAATAAAATGGATAATTCGGATGTTCCAGATACAATTTATGATTTTTATAATTTAGGTCTTGGCGATCCTATTCCAATATCATCAGTGAATGCGTTAAATCTAGGAAATTTACTCGATGTGATAGTAGAACATTTTAAAACGCTTGAAATAGAGGAAGAGGATGATGAGGTGATAAAAGTTGCCCTCATTGGAAAACCAAATGCAGGAAAATCATCGATTGTAAATAGCATTCTCGGAAAGAAAAGAGTAATCGTATCGGATATAGCAGGTACAACAAGAGATGCTATTGATACACCGTTTGAAAAAGATGGTCAGAAATTTACACTCATTGATACAGCTGGACTTAGAAGAAAGAGCAGGGTCAATGAAAATATAGAAAAGTATTCTATTCTTAGAGCGCTTTCAGCAATAGAGCGTTCGGATGTCTGTGTTGTGGTTATTGATGCGGAAAGTGGTGTAACAGAGCAGGATAAAAGAGTGGCTGGATATGCTCATGAAGCAGGTAAAGGAATTGTTATTGCTGTGAATAAATGGGACCTTATCGAAAAGGATAATTATACATATAAAGCCTTTGAAGATATGGTAAGAGAGGAACTTGCTTTTATGGAATATGCTCCTATTTTATTTGTTTCAGCACTCACTAAACAGAGGCTTGATAAGCTTTTAGAAAGCATTGTATACGTATCTAATCAAAATGCACTTAGAGTATCAACTGGTGTTTTAAATGATGTTATTAATGAGGCAATAATGCTTAATCAGCCGCCTTCTGATAAAGGAAAGAGACTGAAAATATACTATGTTACGCAGTCTTCTGTAAAGCCACCTACCTTTATTGTTTTTGTTAATAGTAAGGAGCTAGCACATTTTTCTTATATTAGGTATATAGAAAATCAGATACGAAAGAATTTTAAATTTGATGGTACACCAATTGTGATGAAAATCAGACAAAAGAATTCAACAATGTTTGATTAATCAATATTATATGCTATAATAAAAGGGGTGATTATATGAAGGTTTCAATTATTGGAGCAGGTAGTTTTGGAACAGCTCTTTCTGTTGTTGCAGGTGGAAATAATCATCATGTTAAACTATATGGAAGAGATGAAAATCAGATTAAAAGTATTAATGAAAACAGAAAAAATAATAAGTATTTAACCGATTTAATATTAAATGATAATATTGAAGGAACAAGTGATATAAAGTATGCACTTTGTGATGCTGATATCGTACTTTTTTCGGTATCCAGTCAGGCACTTAGAAAAGTACTTGAAAAATCATATGAATACATTCCTAAAGATGCACTGATTATCAATGTAGCCAAAGGGATAGAAAATCATACCTTACTTCGATTATCTGAAGTAATTAGAGAATTTGTAGATAATGATATTATAATACTTTCTGGTCCAAGTCATGCAGAGGAACTCGGAAAAAGACTTCCTACAACTTTAGTATCAGCTAGTGATAATATAGAAAATGCTCAGTTAGTTCAAGATGTTTTTTCAACAGAATTTCTTAGAATTTATACGAATACGGATGTAGCAGGAGTAGAACTTGGTGGAGCACTTAAGAATATAATCGCTCTTGCAGCTGGTATTACGGATGGAATGGGTTTTGGTGATAATGCCAAAGCAGCTCTTATGACAAGGGGAATAAAAGAAATAACAAGGCTTGGGAAAATACTTGGAGCAAGTCCTGAAACTTTTGCTGGATTATCAGGAATAGGTGATTTGATTGTAACGTGTACTTCTATGCATAGTAGAAATAGAAGATGTGGTATATTAATTGGTGAGGGACTCAAAAGAAAAGAAGCGGAAGAGCGTATTGGTATGGTTGTAGAAGGAATTTATGCAACAAAAGCAGCTTATCATTTATCGAAGAAATATGAAATTGAAATGCCGATTGTCAATGAATTATATCATGTTCTTTATGATGATTTAGATGCGTTTGAAGCTTTAAAGAATTTAATGTTTAGGAAAAAGAAACATGAGATGGAAGAACCCATCCATCTGTAGGAGAATATATGGCAATAAATAAGAAAAAATCTTTTTTTAGAATTTCTATTTTTATTATTATTGTATTTTTTCTATCTTCTTCTCTTTATAATTTAATAAGAGGTCAGATGAAGAAACATAATGATACTTATATTTTAGAATATGGGGAAATCAAGATAGAAAATAGTTATAAAGCACTGATTGTTCGAAAAGAAAAAATTCTAAAATCAAAAGCATCTGGTGTTTTGACTCAATATGTAAATGATGGTGAAAAAGTTAAGAGAAATCAAAAAATACTGGAAATTACAGATAATAAAGAGTTAAAAGAAGAAATAGAAGAAGTTGATGATACAGATAATAAAATAGAAATAAAAGAATATGATTCTTCTCAGCTGGATAATGAAATAGAAGAGTTAAAATTAGAAATTGCAAATTGTGTAAGAAATAATGAGTTTTCTGATATAACCGATTTAGAGCTTTCATTAAAGGCAAAAATTCGTAGAAAGTATCTTTTAAATAATCCAGATAAAGAAAAGAGCTATGAAGAAATTGAGGTGGGAACAGCACTTAAAAATGGTGAAACACTTATTATTAAAACACCTATTAATGGAATACTCACTTATTTTATGGATGGGTATGAAGATAAATTAACCTATGATAATATTGTGGACATTGATTTGGAAAGTCTTTTAAATTCAAATATTGTATCAACAGTGTCTTCTAAAAACATTGTAAGTAAAGGAGATGCCATATGTAAGATAATAGATGATAAATATTATTATCTTATTATTCTTGTAAAAAGAGGGGATCAAAATATATATGATGTAAGTGAAGATGTTCTTCTTTCGATTGATGGAAAAAAATTAAAAGGTTATATTTTTGATATGATTCCAACTCAGAATAAAGTAGCAATTGTAATAAAACTGGATTCATATTTTTTAGATTTTTATAAAAAAAGATTCCAAGATATTAGTATTACTCAAGATACTAGTAAAGGACTTAAAGTAAAGAGTTCATCTCTTATTGAAGATGAAAGGGGCACTGGTGTATATGTAGTAGATGAAAATGATAAAATAATCTACAGACCAGTGAGCATTATAATGCATGATAAAGATGATGTGATTGTTAGAGAAAATAATATTTATAGTGTTATTGATGATAAAACAAAAAGCATTCCAACGGTTAAACTCTATGATAAAGTAATTATAGATAGCTCTAAATATGAAGAAGGAGATGTAATAGATTAATGAATTACTTAAAAGATAATCTACTAGAGATTAATAAACGAATTGATGAAGCGGCTAAGCGTGTAGGTAGAAATAGAGAAGATATTACGCTGATTGCAGTTAGTAAGACGGTTGAAGCAGATATTATGAATGCTTCAATAGATGCTGGGGTGACTGATTTAGGTGAAAATAGAGTGCAAGAGATTCAAAGAAAGTATGATGATGTGAAAAAAGGTGTGAAATGGCATCTTATCGGTCATTTGCAAAGAAATAAGGTTAAGTATATAATAAATAAGGTAGATCTTATTCATTCTGTAGATAGCTTTAGACTCGCTAAAGAAATCAGTGAGAGGGCATTAAAAGCTGATAAAATAATGGATATTCTAGTGCAAGTTGATATTGCAAAAGAAGATTCAAAATTTGGTGTAGATGAAAGTAAAGTAGAAGATCTTATTCGTGAGATTTTAACTTTATCAAATATAAAAGTAAAAGGGCTTATGTTTATAGCTCCTTTTGTGGATGATCCTGAAGAGGTTAGAGTATACTTTAGAGGGATGAAGAGTCTCTTTGATAGAATAAAGGAAACTATCGAGGATGATAAGTTGGAAATGGAACATTTATCTATGGGTATGACCAATGATTTTGAAGTTGCTATTGAAGAAGGAGCAACGCTTTTAAGAGTTGGTACAGGTATCTATGGTAAAAGAAGTTATTTATAAGGAGTGGTTATGGCTAATAGTGTTTTTAAATCAATGAAAGATTTTTTATTCCCCCAAAATGGTGAATATGAGGATGAGACTACAGAAAATGAAACAAATAATGTAATTGAAAAAAAAGAGAGCAATTCATATTCTAAAGTAGTGGATTTAAAATTATCTTCTCAAATGAAAGTAGTTGTTATAAAGCCTACTGATTATTCTAATGCAGAGTTCATAGTAGAGAATCTTAAAAGAGGTAAGCCTGTTATTGTTAATTTAGAAGGTGTGGATACCAATTTAGCTCAAAAGATTTTTAATTTCTGCAATGGTGCTATTTGTGCATTAGATGGTAATATTAAAAAGATTTCTAATGGTATTATTATTCTTGCACCAATGAATGTTTCATTAGATGCTATTCAAGAAAATGAAAATGCTTCAGGAAAAGCAAAAGAGTATGATTGGATTAAAGAATGAGAATAATTGGTCAAGTTTTATATGTATTTTTAAATGTTATGATGTATATCATGCTTGCAAGAGCGATTATGTCGTGGTTTGTAAGAGATTTATCCAATCCAATTGCAAGATTTTTATATGATGTAACAGAGCCACTTATTAATCCCATCAGGAATTTTATTAATTCCATGGGATTTGGTGAGTCTATGATTGATTTTTCCTTTATTATTGCTTATTTATTATTAATTATACTGCAAGAAATTGTGAAGGTGATTTTCTTTGCACCAGTATAGTAAATTAGGTATTGATGAAGATGAAATAAAAAAGATAAAAAATAATCTTTTTTTAGCAAACAAAACATCAAAAACATATGTTAGCGATTTTTTATCACCTGCTAGTCAAGCGATTATTCCTGAGTTATTATCAGAGTATAGGGAATTACAATATGAATTAGTAGGTGGTTATGATGAAGCAGAATATCAAATGCTTGTAGTGGGTAGGTATTTAGAAAAAGAGTTTCCTTTTAAAGTCTTATCCATTAAATACAATGAAAAGTATAATCATATGACGCATAGAGATGTTTTAGGATCTATTCTTTCATTAGGTATAAAGAGAAATAAAATAGGTGATATTCTTCTTTCTGAAGGGCTAATAGAAGTAATTGTTTCTACTGATATTGCAGAATATCTTCTATTTCATCTTGAAAAGATTAAAAGGGCAAAAGTAAGGGTTTCATTACATGATTGTCTTTCTATTGAGAAAAAAGAAGAGGTAAAAGAATTATATCTGACTGTATCAAGTCTTAGACTAGATGCTGTAATAGCATCGTCTTATAATATCTCGAGAAAGAAAGCAAAGGATGATATTTTATCTGGTTTAGTTAAAGTGAATCATTTAATAAATACGAATGCAAATTATATGGTAAAAGAAAATGATCTTATTTCTATTCGAAAAAAGGGTAGAATAAGATTACATAATATAGTAGGATTAAGTAAAAAAAATAAGTATAAGATTGAAGTTTATAAATATCTTTAAGGAGGAAAAATGAAACCAGATGATATTATAAATACTGGATTTGGTAAAGCGTTAAATGGTTATAATAAAAGTGATGTTGATAAGCATTTGGTGTATGTTAGGAAAGAATATGAAAATTTAGTTAGAGAATATGATTATTTAAAACTTAAATTAACAACGAAAGAATCAGAGATAAAAACACTCAGAGATAATGAAAGTGCAATAAAAGATGCTATTTTAACGGCTCAAAAGGCTTCTGATGAAATGAAGGATACAGCAAATAAAGAAGGTCTTAAACTTATTAATGAGGCAAAAATGGAAGCGGAATCTATTATAGAAGAAGCTAGAAAAGAAGCCGATAAAATAAGAAATGACCAGGGTGTATTAGTGGATAGTTTAAAAGAAGAATATAATGAAATTAAAGATGCTAAAGAAGCACTTCAAGAAGAATATAAAGAGTTTTTAGTGAATTATAAAAAACTTCTTAATGAGCAACTTAATAAATTTGATTTTTAGGTTTGAAAGGCTTTGCTTTTTAAACCTTTTTTAGGATAGGAGTAAAAATGAAAGAACTTAATTACAAAGAAATTATAGTGAAAATGCTAGTTTTAGTACTAGGTTCTATACTTTGTGCAATAGGTATTAATGGATTTTTAAGGCCGCTTCATTTACTGAGTGGTGGCGTTACGGGTATTGCCATTGTGCTTAATTATTTAACGAATGTAAATATCGGCTTTATTATATTTATTATAAATATTCCGCTTTTTATACTTGCTTATTTTAAACTAAATTTAGAATTTGTACTCTATAGCCTTTTTAATATGATTATTTTCTCAACAATTTTGGGTCTAACAGGTAATTTACATGATTATATTGGTACAAATGATATACTAGCATCTTGCTTAATAGGTGGTGCTTTAAATGGATTTGGTATGGGTATTATATTTAGAGCAGGTGGATCACAGGGTGGACTTGATATTATAGCAGGTATTATAAAGAGAAAATGGGATTTTTCAATAGGAAATGTACTAATGGCAATCAACGTATTTATTGTGTTATGGGCTACTAGGTATTTTGGAACTAAGATTTTTTATTATACGATCATTTCAATGTATATAAGTTATAAATTTGTTGATAATATCAAATTAATGCTTGAAAAGAAAAAAGTTTTTGTTATTATAACAACAGAACATGAAAAAATTGGGAAAGATTTAATGACTAGTATGAATAGAGCAATTACTTATGTAGATGCTATTGGAGCATATAGAAATTTAAATAAAAAGATTATTTATACTGTTGTGAGCCCAAGAGAAATTGCGAATATTAAAAAGATTATATTTGAACATGATAAAAATGCTTTTTATTCTATATCAGATAGTTTAGAAGTAAAAGGATACCGATTTAAAGAGAGGTTATTATAATGTTAGAAGATATTATTATATATGGGGCTTTGCAGGAATCACTGTTTTCATTGGGGGAGTATTAGCTTATTTATTTAAGCAGCATATGAAAGAAGGAATGATTAAAACAGAAATAGCACATGGTTTTATGTGTTTTGGTTCAGGTGTTATGCTGTCTGCTCTAGCTTTGGTATTAGTGCTAAAAGGAATGAAAGATATAGATCTTCTACCAATCCTAATTATTTTTTCAGTAGGAACTATTTTGTTTATGCAAATAGATAAATTTCTAACGAAAAAAGGAGGACAAACTGCTACTGTTCTTGCTATGATGATGGATTTTATACCAGAATCAATTGCTCTAGGTGCTGTTTTTGCAGTAGAACCAAGTACAGCAACATTACTCGCTATATTTATAGGTCTTCAAAATTTGCCGGAAGCCTTTAATGCGTTTAGGGATTTATCTATAAGTGGTGTGAAAGTAAAAAAAATTCTAGTGATGTTTTTCTTTTTAAGTTTTTCTGGTATTATAGGTGCTTTGTTTGGTCATTTCGTCCTTAGTAATCATCAAGCGATAAATCAGTATTTGATGATATTTGCTAGCGGGGGATTCTATATTTATTGATTCAGGATATTATACCTAAAAGTAAATTAGAACATAATTATATTATTTCAATTTTTGCATCATTTGGATTTTTAGTAGGAGTAATTGGAGAAAAATTGGTTTAAGCATTTGTCAACCGGAATAAACAAAAGGTTGACAAATATATTTTTTTATCTTATCATATCATCAGGAGGAAGATATGAATATAAAGAGAATTACTAAAATATCACTTATGATAGCAATGATTGCGCTAGGTGCAATTATAAAAATACCAATGCCAGTAATACAGTATCTAACATTTCAGCTAGCATTCGTACTCTTAGCAGGAATATTATTAGGAAGCAAAGATGGACTGATTGCCACTCTTATCTATGTTTTAGGTGGACTTTTAGGCATTCCATGGTTTGCTGAAGGTGGAGGAATATACTATGTATTAAAACCATCTTTTGGGTTTATTTTGATGTTTCCTTCAGCAGCAGTTATCTCAGGATACTGTAGAGAATATGCTGAAAGGAAGAAAGAAAGATCTGATTTTCTTATTATCAGTATCGGAGCAGTATGTTCTACAATTATTGTATGGATTATAGGAATGTTATACGTAGCTTATATTTATCAGCATGTGCTTGATAAAGATTTTGGCTATTTTTCAGCTTTACTCTCTATTTTTTCACCAGCTTTTTATAAAGATATAGTATTTGCCTTTATTGCAACGATAGTTGGAATCAGAGTATATAAGCATATAAAATGGTATTAAAGCAAGATGTCTTGCTTTTTTTATTTTAAAAAATAGATACTACATAATATATTTGCTTGATTATAGAATAATATTATAATTTCCTTAATTCGGTTGGTGAAGAGTTAATTTTATGATATACTTATAATAGTACACAAAAATCAATATCTTCACAATCATAGAAAGGAATATTGATTAGAGGGAGGATTATATGGAAACGTATTATATTGGAATAGGAGCATCTGCAGGTGGTTTGGAAGCTTTGGAAATTTTTTTTAAGAACATTCCAGATAACACAAATAATGTTTATATTGTAATTCAGCATTTATCACCAGATTATAAAAGTATGATGAATGAGCTACTTGCTCGTCATACGAACATGACAATTCATGTAGCGGAAGATGGAATGGAAACAGAGCCAAATCATGTCTATTTAATTCCTCCAAGTATGAATTTGTCGATTTATCACTCAAAGCTCTATTTAGAAGCACATGTGAATCATAACCATTTAAATATGCCTATTGATGTATTTTTAAAATCATTAGCACAAGATCAAGGAAAAAATGCAATTGGGATTATACTATCTGGAACAGGAAGTGATGGGACAAAAGGAATCAAAACAATAAAAGAAGCTGGTGGAATGGTTATTGCACAGGATTTGAATTCATGTAAATTTGATGGAATGCCTAAGAGTGCACTTTCAACCAATATGGTAGATTATGTTTTATTACCAAGAGAAATGCCAGATGTAATAATGAATTATGTTAATTCACCGTCTATTCATAAACAGCTTGCTCAAAAATTACAAGCGAATGAAGCGATAGATGATTTAACCAAATTAACACTTATACTTAGAACATATAGCGGTATTGATTTTTCTTCTTACAAAGAGAATACTATTATAAGAAGAATTGATCGTAGGATTAAAATTAATCGATGTTTAAATTTAAAAGCTTATATTGATTTGCTTAGGGAATCGGATGAAGAAAAAGAAATTCTCTATAATGAGATGTTTATCGGGGTGACTAGTTTTTTCAGAGATTTAGAAGCATTTGATTTATTAGATGAAAAAATCATTTCTAAATTTGATTTTTCAAAAGGAATTATTAGGATTTGGTCAGCAGGATGTTCTACTGGAGAAGAAGTGTATTCTATTGCTATAAAATTATTAGAATATATTGAAAAGAATCATATTAATTGTGAAATTAAAATTTTTGCAACAGATATTGATCAGAGAGCATTAGAATTTGCTGGAACTGGTTATTATCCAGATAGTTTAATGACGGAAGTTCAGTCGGATTATATTTATAAGTATTTTGATAAAAAGATAGATGGATATCAGATAAAAGATCATGTAAGAAAGATGATTGTTTTTGCAAAACATAATATTTTAAAAGATCCACCATTTTCTAAATTGGATTTATTAGTTTGTAGAAATTTATTTATTTATCTGAAGAGTTTTGAACAACAAAATATACTAAATAATTTTTATTATTCGTTATATCCAAATGGATATTTGTGGCTTGGAAGTAGTGAATCAATAGGAGATATGCAAAAAGGGTTTGATGTGATTGATAATAAATGGAACTTTTTTAAATATAATAGTTCATTTAATCCTCAAATTATGCCAAATAACAAGTCTAATTTTGATGTATATACTACACTTGAAGGAAAGAGTACGGTGCATAGAACAGGAATGAAGAGTTCTGATTTTGAAAATATTTTATCAGCAGCATTAGTAAAATTTTTATCACCTTCGATTATTATTAATGACAGTTATGATATTGTTCAGATTTTAGGTGATGTTGGAAAGTTTATAAAAGTACAATCTGGTAGATTTTCAAATAATATTAATAATAATATGTCAAGAGAGCTAGCACTTTTTGTAAATAATTGTATTAGAAGACTTCGTTCAGGGCAGGGTGAAGTGATTCTAAAAAATGCAATACAATGTGATGAAAATGCAATTGACATTTGTGGAAGAACAGTAGAGGCAAATAATAAAGAGTTTTATATCATTTCTTTTGAAGAACGAGTTAATGAAGAACTTACAGGTGAAATCGTTGAGATTGATATGACAGAAGAAGTGAGATCAAGAGTAAATTCTTTGGAAAATGAACTTCAGCTTGCTAGGGAAGGTCTGCAAGCAACAATTGAAGAATTGGAAACATCGAATGAAGAGCTTCAGTCTTCAAATGAAGAATTAATTGCTTCGAATGAAGAACTTCAAAGTACAAATGAAGAGTTACAATCTGTTAATGAGGAGTTATTTACAGTAAATAGTGAGCATCAAATTAAAATTGAAGAACTTACTAAGATGACGAATGATTTATCGAATTTACTTAAAAATACTGAAATCGGAGCATTATATTTAGATGGTAATTTATGTATTAGAAAAACAACACCTGTTATGTCTAAAGTAACTAATATTTTAGAATCAGATATTGGTAGACCAATACATCATTTAAGTGTGATGCAGTCTTATCCAAAAATGATTTCAGATATTGAAAAAGTAGCAGAAGAACTTCAAATGGTTGAACGAGAAATTATTGATCAAGATGGTGATTATTGGTTAGTTCGTATTAGACCTTATCGCACAGAATATAATCATGTAGAAGGTATTATCTTAACAGTAATTGATATAACAGAACTAAAAAAAGCATATAAGGTAAATGTAGAACTTATTAAAAGGCTTCATTTAACTGTTTCATCAGGGAAAATTGCTTGGTGGGAATATAATATTGAACAGAAAATGATGAATTTTTCTGATGGAAATGAAGAGGTTTTAGGATATCAATTGAATACATTTTCAGAGGATATCAATGATATGCTTAGTTTAGTTCATCCAAGTGATTACAAGAGAGTTGTGGATAAGATGAATAAACTATTTAAAGGGGAAATTAAAGAGATTAATTTATTTTATAGTATAAAAAATAAAGAAGGTTCTTATAGGCATCATCATAATAGAGCATCCATTGTAGAATATAAAAATGATAAGCCAATAAGAGTAATAGGAACACTAGCAGATGTAACTGAGATTAAGGACTATATAAGGAAGAATAATGGATAATTTTGCGGATATTCAAAATATAATAAATGCTCATTATAATGTTTCAGATACTTTATCAAAAGAAGAATTAAATAAAAGATTATTTATTTTTTATGAAGAATTAATGTTCCAAAATGAAGAATTAAAACGTGTTAATGAGCAAATACTAGAGATGAAAAATGAGTACCAAGAATTATTTGATTTTGCACCAGTATCGTATTTTATTATCAATGATAAGGGAATTATATTAGATGCGAATAAAAATGCTAAAAATTTATTTGGGAATGTATTAGGACAAAGCATATTAAGATATATAGATTTTAAATCAAAAAAAGACTTATATGAATTTTTAAAAAAACTCATTGTAACAAATTATTCGAGAGTGAGTACTATTTTTAAAATAGCAGAAGCACGCTTACATATGGAAATTATCTCCAAACGGATTGAATCGAAAAAAAATCAGTTTTTAATTGCTTGTATCGATTTTGAAAAGCAGTATAAAACAATTGAAGAAATTCATAATATCAGTTATAAAGATCATCTTACTGGATTATATAATAGGCGTTTTTTTGAAAAAACAGTTGCAGAGATGAACTTTGAGAAAAATCTTCCGCTGTCTTTTGTATTTGCTGATGCCAATGGATTAAAGATTGTAAATGATTCACTTGGTCATTTAAAAGGCGATGAATTCTTAAAAAAAGCTGGAAAAATAATTTATGAAAAATTTCATGAATATGGCTCTGTTGCTAGAGTGGGTGGAGATGAATTTGTTGTGATTTTATCCTGTGTTGATTCTCAGAAATGTAACGAGTTGGTTGAATTATGTGAAAAAAAATGTAATGCCATAAAGGTAAATGATATCGGCTTTTCTGTGTCATTTGGTGGTGCAACTATGGAATCTAGCTTAGATGATGTATACGATATTATTTTTAAAGCAGAAAATGCTATGTATAGAAAAAAACTTCTTAATGAAGCAGCCAATAGCAAACGAATTATACGCTCTATTAGAAAATCATTATATGAAAAATATCCTATTGAAAAGGAAAAATCAGAACAAGTGAATTACTATATCGTCGGCTTTGGAAAATACTTAGGGATGAGTGAATCTGAAATAGAATTTTTAAGTTTAGCAGCACTTCATTATAATATTGGTAAGATTTCCTATGATAATGGGAAGATTGATGATGTTTCTATTAATTATGAAGATCATGTTGAAATAGCTTATCGTATATTAAAAAATATAACTAATTTTTCTCGAGTAGCATATATTATTCTTTGTAGTAATGAATATGTGAATGGAAAAGGTGTTCCGAATAATCTAACAGGAGATGTGATTCCAATAGAATCTAAGATACTTGCAGTGTGTAAGAAATTTGTGATGCTAACTTTGAATAACTCCAATAATTTGGTTTTTTCAAAAGAAGATGCTCTTGCGCACATTGAATCAGAAATAAATATTAAATATGATGCAGAGATTGTAGAAAAGTTTGTTGACTTTATAAATACAATGCACTGTAATAAAAGGACTTATTAGAGGAAATGCTTTAATAAGTCTTTTCTTATAAAAAGTGTTGACATACATAGTAAAATGCTATATAATTTCATCTGTAAAGTAAAAATCCTTAACAGGAGAGAACGATGGATAAATTATATATTGCAGATTTATATCCTTTTTATAAAAATCTTTTAACAGATAAACAGCAAGATGTTATATATATGCATTGTTTCGAGGATCTTTCATTAGGAGAAATATCTGAATTATTAAAAATTAGTAGACAGGGAGTATATGATTTATTTAAAAGAACAGGTCATATTCTTTTAGATTATGAAAAGAAGCTTCATTTACATAAAAATTATCTATTTAGAATGAAAAAAATTGATGAAATCAAAGAAATGGTTGATAACGAAGATATTATTAATGAATTAGAACGTTTAAGAGATTAAGGAGGAAAAATGGCATTTGAAAATTTAGCAGATAAACTCCAAAACACCTTTAAATTTTTAAAAGGAAAGGGTAAATTAACAGAAAAAGACATAAAAGAAGCGATGAGGGAGATAAAACTTGCTTTATTAGAAGCAGATGTTAACTTCATGATCGTAAAGAAATTTATAAAAAAAGTATCTGAAAGAGCTGTTGGTGAAGAGGTTATGAAGAGCTTAACACCAGGGCAGATGGTAGTAAAGATTGTAAATGAAGAACTGACAAATTTAATGGGGGAGAAGGTAGAAAAATTAAATATGTCTTCTCAGCCTCCAACAGTAATTATGCTTTGTGGTCTTCAAGGTGCTGGTAAAACTACGATGGCAGGTAAACTTGGAAATTTCATTAAATCTCAAAATAAAAGAGTCCTTTTAGTGGCAGGTGATATTTATAGACCAGCAGCGATAAAGCAGTTAGAAGTGGTAGGGTCTAAACTGGATATACCAGTTTTTTCTATGGGACAAGAGGATCCAAGAAAAATTACAAAAGCTGCTTTAAAAGAAGCTGTAGAAAAGGGATATGATGCAGTTATTATCGATACAGCTGGTAGACTTCATATTGATGAAACATTAATGGATGAACTTTCAGATATTAAAGAGATTTCAACACCGGATGAAGTACTTTTGGTGATTGATGCAATGACGGGTCAAGATGCTGTTAATGTATCGGAGACTTTTAATAATAAATTAGAGTTAACAGGAGTTATTTTAACTAAATTAGATGGTGATACTAGAGGTGGTGCTGCACTTTCAGTAAGAGCAGTAACGAATAAGCCGATTAAATTTGTTGGTGTAGGAGAAAAACTGACAGATATTGAAGAATTCCATCCAGATAGAATGGCTTCAAGAATTCTAGGAATGGGTGATGTATTATCCCTTATTGAAAAAGCTGAAAAATCTTTTGATGAAGAGAAGATGAAAAAGCTTGAGGCAAAGATGAAGAAGAATGAATTTGATTTAGAAGATTTCTTAGATCAGCTTCAACAAATGAAAAATATGGGACCGATTGGTGAATTATTAAAGATGATTCCAGGTGCAAATAATAAAGCTCTCAAGAATTTAAATGTCGATGAAAAAGAGTTTCTACGTTTAGAAGCGATTATTCAGTCTATGACGCCAGAAGAGAGAAGAAAGCCTGAGATTATAAATGCTAACAGAAGAAAGCGAATTGCAGCTGGTAGCGGAACAACAGTTGCAGCTGTGAATAAACTTTTAAAACAGCATGCACAAACAAAGAAGTTAATGAAGCAGATGAATAGTCCTGCTTTTGCCAAAAAAATGAAAAAAGGTGGTATGGGACTACCTTTCATGTAAAATAGGAGGAAATATGGCAGTAAAAATTAGAATGAAAAGAATGGGAGCTAAGAAAAAACCTTTCTACAGATTAGTAGTTGCAGATGCAAGAGCTCCAAGAGATGGAAGAATTATTGAGCAAGTTGGATACTATAATCCAATGACTGAAGAAAAAACTATTAAATTAGATGAAGAAAAAATTAAAAAATGGTTATCAACAGGAGCTCAACCAACTGAAACAGTTAGAAGATTATTAAAGGCAGAAGGTATAATTGAAAAATAATTCGGAGGTTAAGATGGGAGAATTAGTTAAATTTCTAGCACAATCTCTTGTAGAACAGCCAGAATTAGTCGATGTAAAAGAAACTAATAATGAAGATTCTGTGATAATTGAGCTTAGAGTAGCTCCTGATGACATGGGAAGAATTATTGGAAAGCAAGGAAAAATTGCTAAATCAATTCGAACTGTTATGAATGCAGTAGCTATTAAAAAAGGCAAGAATGTTTCGATAGAAATCATTCAAAATTAAACAAAGGCTTAGGACTTTGTTTTTTTGATTTTTTTGTATATACATAAATCTACAATACACTCTGATATTTTATACATTTTATATAAAAATCAATAGATGGATTGTGTTCAAATTACAATATCTATACATTGATTGCATATTATAAAATTTAATGAATATGATTAATTATGAAAAAAAATATAATTTTTATGTATTTTTTTGTATTTTTTTGAAACCTAGAACATATAATATAGTTGTAAATAAATTTAAGGATAATTTTAGAGAAAGGGGTTTATTGTGAAAGAGAAAATTAAAAAGAAACCAACGTTTTTCGTTGCGTTTATACCAATTTTATTCTTAGTTGCAGAACTTGTATATGTTCTTCAAATTGAAGGAGAGGCACATATACCATTATTTACAGCAGCTATATTTGCAGCAATTTATGCTATCGCATTCCTAGGTTATACATGGGATGAATTAGAAGAAGGTATTGTTGATGTTATTAAAATGTCAATGGGAGCAATTATTATACTTATGATTATAGGTATGGTAGTAGGAACTTGGATTGCATCAGGTGTTGTTCCAACAATGATTTACTATGGGCTTAAAATTTTATCTCCTAGTATATTCTTGATTGCAACATTATTAATCTGTTCTATCGTATCACTTGCTACAGGGTCTTCATGGTCAACAGCTGCAACTGTTGGTATCGCATTAATGGGAGTTGGACAAGGGTTAGGTATCCCTGCACCAAAAATCGCAGGAGCTATTATCTCAGGAGCTTATTTTGGAGATAAAATGTCACCACTTTCAGATACTACAAACTTAGCACCAGCTGTATCAGGCGCTTCATTATTTGATCATATCAAGCATATGGTATTTACAACTGGACCATCTTATATTATTGCATTAATCGTATTTGGTGTTATGGGAATGCAAGCATCAGGGGATGTTGACACTGCACAAGTTGACTTAATATTAAATACACTTGATACTACATTTAATATTAATCCATTACTTTTATTAATCCCAGTTATCGTTATTGGAGCAGTTATTTCTAAAGTTCCAGCGATTCCAGGATTATTTGGTGGAGCTGTACTTGGTGGTATTGCAATGCTTATATTCCAAAAGGGATATAACATAGGTTCATTCTTTGATATTATGCAAAATGGTGTTTCTTATGACACAGGTGTTGAGTTAGTTGATAAACTTCTTAGCCGTGGTGGTATGCAGAGTATGATGTGGACTATTTCACTTATCTTATGTGCTTTAACGTTTGGTGGTGTTATGGAAAAAACAGGTATGCTTAAAGCGATTGCTAGTGGTATTTTATCAGTACTTAAAGGTAGAGGTGGACTTGTTCTTTCAACTATCTTAACAGCAGTAGTAATGAATATTATCGCTGGTGACCAGTATCTTGCAATTGTTATTCCAGGTAGAATGTATAAACAATCATTTGATGACATGGGCTTACATCCTAAAAACCTTTCAAGGGCACTTGAGGATTCAGCTACACTTACATCACCACTTATTCCGTGGAACACATGTGGGGCTTATATGATAGGAACATTAGGACTTACACCATGGACATACGTTCCATATTGTGTGGTTAACCTAATTAATCCACTTGTTTCAATATTCTATGGTTATACAGGAATTACAATGGAATATCTTGATAAAGATAAGAAAGCTGCATAAAATAGAAATAAGACTCACTTAGTGGGTCTTTTTTTTATTTAGTTATTTATAAAAATATGATATAATAATTTGAGAGGTATTTATGTATGATATTATAATTATAGGAGCAGGACCTTCGGGGAGTTCTTTTGCAAGACTCTTAGATAAACGGTTTAAGGTACTGATTCTTGAAAAACGAAATTTAGATGAAGATAGTAATTATAAATGTAAAAAGCCTTGTGGTGGGCTGCTTGCTCCTGTTGCTCAGAAAGAAATGATTATGCAGGATTTAAAAATGCCAAAGGAAGTGCTTTCTGATCCTCAGGTTTTTTCTGTTAAAACAATAGAAGCAGATTTTAATATTATAGGATATTATCAGAAAAAATATGTGAATTTTAATAGAGAAAAATTTGATCGGTATCTATTTAGTCTTATTCCTGATACTGTGGATAAAAGGCTCAATGCAGTTTTTATTGGATATAAAAAAATAAAAGAGTATTATGAGGTTTATTATAAATATAATAATCAAGTGATAACAGAAAAAACAAAGTATATTGTATCAGCTGAAGGAGCGAATTCTAAAATAAGAAGAGACATCTATCCGCTTTCAATCTATACTTCGCTTCAGAAAATTTATCGAATAGATGATTTTATCCCTGCCCATGTTTCAATATTTAAAAAAGATGTTACAGATTATTATTCATGGATAATAAGAAAAGATGATTTATTATACGTTGGTACTGCTATTGATGAAAATAAAAATATAAGAAAGTCTTTTTCTAATTTAATAGAGTATGTAGAAAGAGAGTTTTCACTAACATCACCTCTATACACAGAGTCTACAGCAATACTTATTCCAAGAAAACTTTCTGATATAAAACTTTCCTATGAGAATATATTTTTTATTGGGGAATCGGCTGCACTTATCAATCCGAGCTCAGCAGAGGGGATAAGTTATGCATTAAAGTCGGCGAGGTTTTTAGCCGAAGGATTTAATAGAGATAATTTACAATTATACAAAAAATATGTTAGGAAACTAAAGAAAACAATATTTTTAAAATTAATTAGAAAGAAAATCATGTTTACAAAATTAACAAGAATTTTGTTAATGAGAATAGGTATATTTAAGGTGGAAAAATGAAAATAGTTATTAATAGGGCGAAATGTAGAAAATGTGGGGATATATTAGTATCTCAAGATGAACATTACGTTTATTGTTCCTGTAATGCAATTGCTGTTGCAGGTGGTGATAAAGAAATTTTACGATTAGGTCATTATAATGATATTATTGAAATGAGTGAAAAATCATATGATTAATATGAGGGGGATGAAAGATAACTTTAATTTAAAGTTTAAAGAAAATATTCTTTCAGATATATCGAGTGATAGAACAAAAATGATATTTATTGCAGTATTTGATGCAATCATATCTCAGTTTTATTATATATATCCAGAACTTGGATTTAAATTTTCTGTTTCAGTTGCTATCCTGCCAATTTATTATTATTTTGATAAAAAATTAAATCCTTTTAAAACAGGAATATATATCATGATAATAGGTCTGCTTTTTAGAACTATATCAGGTGCTGGGAGCGTAGGTGTTTTGGAAAGTTTTTTAACAGACTTTCCATTTGCATACTTTGATTTAGTATATGGTTTTATATTCTATTTTCTATATACTAAATCTACACATGTAAATATATTTGGGTGGGGATTTATTGCACTCTTTTCTGATTGGACAGGAAATATTGTAGAAGCAGTATTTAGAAATGGCATTACATTCTTATTTGATACGAATGCTGCACTTACATTTTTAGCCGTTGCTATTATTAGAATGGGAATAGGCTTTATCATTATTGTATTTTTAGATTATTATACTAATCTTATTAGAAAAGAAGAATATGAAAAAAGGTATAATGAGCTTTTAATGTTTACATCGGAACTGAAAAGTGAATCTTATTTTATTACAAAGGATATGGATAATATTGAAAATGTAATGAGTGATGCTTATACTTTATATAGTGATATTGAAGGGATGGAACCTGAAGAGATAAAGAAATTATCACTTAAAATAGCAACAGAAATTCACGAGATTAAAAAGAATTATTCACGTCTTGTGGATGCTTTAGTAGAGCTTTCAGATTCAAAGTATGAAAATTATATCTCTTTATCCGAATTTACAAAGATTTTAAAAAATATTGTAAGAAGTTATATTAAAACGCTGAATGCGGATATTAAGTTTTCAGCTAATATTTATTCTAATCTATTAATAAAAGAGCATTATCTTTTGATGTCCATTCTGAGAAATCTTATTAATAATAGTGTGGAAGAATTACATGATGCTTCTATTAATGGATATGTTAAACTAAGATTTAAAGAAGATGGTGAGTTTGTTATATTTTCTGTTACTGATAATGGAAGGGGTATATCAGAAGAAGAACAGAAATATATATTTGAAACAGGCTATTCTTCAAAATTTAATAAAGATACAGGAAGTGCAGGCAGGGGCGTAGGTCTGTCTCTTGTAAAAGAAATTGTAGAAAATAAATTAGAAGGAAGGATCGAAATATTTTCTAAAAAAAATGAGGGAACTGAATTTAAAGTATACATTAAAAGGGAGAAATTGGGTGTAAAAAATGAAGTTTATTATAATTGATGATGATGTTAATATTACAAGGATGCTAGAAAATATAATAAATGATTCCTTATTAGGTGATGTTGTTTATATTTGTAATGATAGTTTAAAAGCAAAAGATGCGATTTTAATGCATAGACCAGATATTGTGCTGATTGATTTATTAATGGCTGATAAGGATGGGATTAGTATTGTCAAAGAAATGAGTGAAACAAATTGTTCATCTAAATTTGTAATGATATCACAGGTGGTTAGTAAAACAATTATTTCAAAAGCCTATGATAGTGGAATAGAATTTTTTATCAATAAACCGATAAATAGAAAAGAAGTGACGATTGTTCTTGAAAAGGTAATTGAGAAAATTAATCTTGAAAAGAAATTTAATATGATGAAATCCGTATTTAATGAAGGGGGAGTAGATAAGACTTCTTCAATAGAAGATGCGGACCGAAATATTAGACTTATTTTCTCTAAAATAGGTATTATTGGGGAAAAGGGTTCAGATGATATTATTTTAATATGTAATTATTTAATGGAAAGAAATAAGACCTTTGATTTTAAAATAAAAGAGGTATGTGAAAAATTATCAGATAATCCAAAATCAATGGAACAAAGGGTTCGAAGAGCCATTAATAAAGGTCTTGTAAATCTTGCGAATATTGGGATAGAAGATTATCTTAATGATACTTTTACTAGATATTCAAGCTCCTTATATGATTTTGAGAGTGTAAAGGCTGAGATGGACTATATAAGGGGAAAACGTACAACAGGTGGTAAGATATCCATAAGAAAGTTTATTGATAATATTATTCTGTTAAAGGAAAAGGAGTAAGATGCTAGAATATATAAAAGGAACTATTGAATATTTTGGAAAAGATTATATTGTCATAGAAGCCAATTCCATAGGCTATAAGATTTATACATCAAGCTATACTATGAGTGAACTTTCCAATAAGGAGATTGCTTGTATTTATACAGAGATGATTGTGAGAGAAGATAGCATGACTTTATGTGGGTTTTCTACTAGAGAAGAACTTGAAAGTTTTAGACTCTTAACTTCTGTATCAAAGGTAGGAACTAAAGTAGGACTGGGTATTCTTTCAACAATACAATATGAA
>PDWI01000833.1_pt1 | contig 50188 bp, 53 predicted proteins | sample 1430891 | NCBI WGS metagenome assembly PDWI01 (sample SAMN01162508, study PRJNA174530) | Oral metagenome, whole genome shotgun sequencing project. | biome: Marine environment; feature: Marine mammal; material: Swab sample of the gingival sulcus; isolation source: swab sample of gingival sulcus... | reverse complement strand
ATAAAGATTTTAAAAGTGAAGAAGAAAAAAGAGAATATATGCTATATCTTGATGGCTCTAACTCTTGGATTTTAAAACCTTTAAATTTTATTTATAATCTAAATGATAAAGCATTTTTCTTAAATTCTGACCATACTTTTGAAGATGCTGGAACTACAATAGAGATTATAAGAAGGGCCTTTGAAAATTCCAAAAATATAAGAAAATCAGATGTAAACTCAAAAGCTATATTAATCAAAGAATTCGTAGATGAAAAAAATGCTAAAAAAATAAAAGAAGAGAAAGAAAAATATCTAAAACTATCTGCAAAATTCTCTTGCAATGATTTACATTTAGAACTTAAAAATGAAGATTGCCAGAAATTTAGTAAAGATAGTATTATGCAGCTAATCATGATTTATGCGCAATATAAAACCTATGGTAAATTTAATAGCGTTTATGAAGCAGTTGATATGAGAGAGTATGAATTTGGAAGAACAGAGTGTGTTCGACCACTAAGTGTTGAAGCTGTTGATTTTGTAAAACTATTAGATAAATTTGAAGATAAGCAAGAGATACAAGATGCCCTTGAAATAGCTAATAATGAACATAAAAATAGAATAAAAAGTGCAAAAAAAGCACAAGGGGTAGATAGACATCTATTTGGATTAAAGCAAATGATACAAAAAGCAGATGATAAAACAAAAAAAGATGCTTTAGAATTTTTTAATAGTATGGGATATGAAAAATTATCACAAAATTTTATCTCTACAACTTGTACAGGAACACTTGACTTTATAGGTTATTTACTTTTTACTCCTGTTGTTTGGGAAGGGTTAGGAGTTACTTATCTAAAAACGAATGATGAGGTGATTTATCTTATCTCTTACCATGAAAAACAAAAAGAAAATGCTAAAAATTTTGCTAAATACTTAAATGAGGGAGTTGAAAAATTTAAAAAGATATATTCTTAAACTTCCATAGAAAACTAGCCCATAATATTGGGCTAGTTTATAATTAAAATGCTTCTACAATAGCACCTTTATATTTTTTTAAAATAAAGTTTTTTATCTCTTCTGAATTTAATACTTCATTTAATACTTTTGTTTTAGGACTGTTTTCATTTCCTTTTTTAACTGCTAAGATATTTGCATAAGGTGAATCTTTTGGCTCAATTATAATAGCATCTTTTACTGGATTTAAACCTGCAGGAAGTGCATAATTTGTATTGATAATAGCTGCATCAACTTCATCTAATATTCTTGGTAATTGAGGAGCGTCTAGCTCTTTAATTTTTAAGTTTTTTGGGTTTTTTACTATATCAATAGCTGTTTTTAGTTCAACATCTTTAAATGTTAAAAGTCCTTTTTTTACTAAAATATCTAAGGCTCTACTTTCATTTGATGGGTCATTTGGTACAGCAATAGTTGCACCATTTTTAAGCTCATCTAAAGTTTTTATTTTTTTAGAATACAAGCCCATTGGTTCAATATGAACATTTACAGTTTTTACTATATGAGTTCCTTTATTTTTATTAAACTCTTCAAGATATGGTAGATGTTGAAAAAAGTTTGCATCTAATTCTCCATCATCTAAAGCAAGATTTGGAGTTACATAGTCTGTAAACTCTACAATTTTAAGCTCATATCCTTTAGTTTTAAGCAAAGGTTTTGCAGCTTGTAGTATCTCTGAGTGAGGAACTGGCGTTGCTCCCACTTTTATAACTTTGTCATTTGCAGTTGCAGCACTTAACAATGTTGCAATTCCTAAACCTGATAGTAAAACTTTTTTTAATGTATTTTTAAACATTTTTATCCTTTGTTATATTGTATTTTTAAATTGGTGTGGAGCAGTATCGAATTGTTGAAAAAAGTGTAGTAATAGCCTCTAGCGAGGCATAATCTTAAGACTTGAAATACTAGTAAGTAAAACATTTTTAACATACGAACTTAGCGTATACTTCTTAACCATAGTATTCCTTTCATCTATTTTGCGGAATTATTCCATAAGAAAACTTAAATTTTACTTTTTCGTCTTCTTATATAAATAATCCCCAAAACTTTGACAAATTTGTACAAGAACTATTAAGATAATAACCGTATAAATCATAGTATCAGTTTGAAATCTATAATACCCATACTTAATAGCAACATCACCTAATCCTCCCCCTCCAACAGCACCTGCCATTGCCGAAAATCCAATAACAGTAATTAGAGTTAGCGTAATAGCTGAGATAATACTTGGTAGTGCTTCAACTAACATCACTTTAAAAATGATTTGCCAATCACTTGCTCCAAAAGATTTAGCAGCTTGGATTACTCCATTATCAACCTCTTTGAAAGCACTTTCAATAAGTCTTGCTATAAAAGGAGCTGCCCCAATAGTAAGAGGAATTATTGCTGCACTTGTACCTATACTTTTACCTAATAAAAACTTTGTTACAGGAAATAAAACAATCATAAGTATAATAAAAGGGAAAGATCTTAAAGTGTTAATAACCACATCAAGAACTGAATATACTTTTAAGTTTTGTCTTAATCCACCCTTTGAAGTAAGTATTAAAATAATAGCTAAAAAAAATCCAATAACAACAGCAAAAAAAGTAGAAACAAAAGACATATATACAGTCTCACCTAAAGCGGGTAGTAAAATATTTGCCATATTACTCATTATAAAATCTCCCACACAATATCATGCTCTTTTATATAGTTTATAACTATTTGTTTATCAACTTCATTTATATTTATAACCATATTTCCAACTATATGAGTATTTATCTCTTCAAGTTTTCCCCATACGATATTAAAGTTCATATTAAGCTCTCTTGCCATTTTAGTCATAAAAGATTGATAAGCATTATCTTTAGGAAAGTATAATTTTATATTTATTCCAGTATTTGGAACTACTTCAGTTTCTCCTAAAAACTCTTTCATTTTTTCATCAGGTTTTAAAAACAACTCTTCAGTATCATCAAAACCTATTATATTACCGTGTTCAAGTAGTAAGGCTTTTTGTGCTATTTGTTTTACTACTTCCATTTCATGGGTAACTAATACTATTGTAATATTTAATTTTTCATTTATTTTTTTTAAAAGATTTAAAATAGACGTTGTAGTATTTGGATCTAGTGCAGAAGTTGCTTCATCACTAAGTAAAATATCTGGATCTAAGGTTAATGCTCTAGCTACTGCAACACGCTGCTTTTGTCCACCACTTAACTCACTTGGATAAGATTTTTCTTTAGATTTTAGACCGACTAAATCTAATAGATCTTTAACTTTTTTATCAATCTCTTCTTTTTTATATCCCCAAACTTGCATAGGTAAAGCTATATTTTCATAAACACTTTTTCTTTGCATGAGTGAAAAATGTTGAAAAATCATACCAATATTTTTTCTAAATTTTCTTAGTTCATCTTTACTTAAAGATTTTATCTCTTTATCATTAACTCTTAAAGAGCCATCACTATAATCTTCAAGTCCATTTATACATCGTAAAAGTGTAGATTTACCCGCACCACTATGCCCAACAATAGCAAAAATTTTACCTTCAGGTATATCTATAGAGATATTATTTAAGACTTTAACCTTACCATAATATTTATTTAGGTTTTTTATTTGTATCATATTATGAAATTTGTATCTCTTCTTTTATCTCAAGACCAAAACCATTAAGTCCAACAAAAGAGTATTTTCCACCACTTGTAAGTAGTTTTATATTTTTAATGCCCAATTCATTTAAAATTTGAGCACCAATACCAAAGTCTTTTATTGTTTCTTTGTTTTCATGTTTATTGTTTAAAAATACCAAAACACCACCTTTACTTTGTAAAAAATTAATTGATTTTAACATAGAGTTGAGTTTTTCATCATTTAAAAACAGATTAATATCCAATTCGACATTATGAAACTTAATCAAAGATGTTTCTTGAATATCTCCAAATAATATAGCGGTGTGCTTATTGTTTAAATGATCAATAAAAGTTTTTTGTGTTACTTGATGTTCAAAAAAGGTGATTTTTTGAGTTTCTGACTCTTTTACTAAAGATTCGTGTGCCATTCTATATTCAACGAGATCTGATATATAAACTTGTTTCATATTATGTTTTTGGGCAAAAATATCAAGATCATCTCGCCTAGCCATTGTTCCATCTTCTTTCATTATTTCACAAATAACAGCTTCCCCTGCAAGTCCTGCTAATCTACATAAGTCAATACTTCCCTCAGTGTGTCCAGTTCTTTGTAAAACACCACCATCTTTTGCAATAAGTGGAAAAATATGCCCTGGACGTACAAGTTCAATCGCTTTAGAAATGGGATTTGCTAAAATTCTAATAGTATCATCTCTTTCAGCAGCACTAATACCTGTACTAGCTTTTGCACAATCAACAGAAACAGTAAATGCTGTTTCATAAGATGATGTATTTGCCGTTACCATGGGATTGAGTTCTAATCTATTTGCTGTTTCTTTTGATACTGCAACACAGATTAAACCTTTTGCATGTGTAGCCATAAAGTTTACTTTTTGATCATCACTAAGCGCTGCTGCATATACTAAATCACCTTCATTTTCTCGATCTTCATCATCTAGCATAATAATCATTTTGCCTTTTTTAATCTCTTCTATTGCTTCTTTTACTCTTTGTATAGCTGACATATATACTAACCTTTTATATTAAATTACTGTAATTATAGCAGAAATTTTAAAATTTATTATAAAAACCCTTGACATCTAAAGTTTAATTTACTATAATTGCGTCACTTAAAAAATAAGAGACTGAATGGGGTATCGCCAAGCGGTAAGGCATCAGCTTTTGGTGCTGACATTCCTAGGTTCGAATCCTAGTATCCCATCCATAGTTCGCGGAATAGAGCAGCTTGGTAGCTCGACGGGCTCATAACCCGTAGGTCGCTGGTTCAAATCCAGCTTCCGCAACCAAAATTATTTTTGAGTAGTACAAACTTGATGGGGTATCGCCAAGCGGTAAGGCATCAGCTTTTGGTGCTGACATTCCTAGGTTCGAATCCTAGTATCCCATCCACTTACTCTAAGTTCTTAGATATTTAGTTTAATGATATGATTTTAAAAGGTCACAGTTCGCGGAATAGAGCAGTTTGGTAGCTCGACGGGCTCATAACCCGTAGGTCGCTGGTTCAAATCCAGCTTCCGCAACCAAATACAATATTTACTTGTATTTACTCTCACTTATTTTATATATGTATATAAAAATTTGCCCCGTAAAGCAAAATTAAAAAGGAGAAAATATGTCAATAATTAACATAACAAAAAAAGAAAAGTTAGAAGTTTTACTAAGACTTTTAAAAGCAAATGAGTCGTTTGAAAATGCGTGTTCTAAATCAGGACTAAAAACAGATGAAGCTAAAAATCTATTAGCTCAATAATTTAATAAAAGGTTTACCACACAAACCTTATTATTTTCGTAACTTTTCTAGTTTATCAAAAATTTTATCTAACTTAGTATTAATCAATAGAAAGAAGCATTAAATTTCTATAGATGAAGAATTTTATCTCCATATCTATACATAATATTAATTTAGATACAATGCTTCTAGTATGTAAAAATGTAAGATATTTATATCTAGATGAATAGTTTTTTACAGATGATCTTAAATAAAAAGTATGTATTATGAAAAAACATATAACTGAAGAAACGATTATATTTTTTAGTGTTTTTAAATGGCTTATTTTGTCAACTATTGTTGGTATGCTAATAGGTTATTTAATGTCTATCTTTTTAAATACACTTCGCGTAGCAGAAGAGACAAGAGATATCTTCCCTTTCCCTTATTATTTTATACTGCCTATTTGTTTAATATTAACAGTTTGGGTTATACAGACATTTGATAAAAATGCTACTGGACATGGAACTGAAAAAGTTATTGAAGCAGTTCATAAAAGAGATGGGCAAATTGATGTTAAAGTTATCCCTGTAAAATTAACAGCAACTGTACTTACTATATTTGCTGGTGGTTCTGTAGGAAAAGAGGGGCCTGGTGCTCAAATAGGTGCAGGAGCTGCTTCTTTTTTTGCTACAGTGTTTAAATTTTCTGCAAAAGATAGAAAGAAATTAGTTATTTGTGGAATAAGTGCTGGTTTTGCTTCAATATTTGGTACACCAATTGCAGGGGCTATTTTTGGTATTGAGGTACTCATTGTTGGTATTATTATGTATGATGTACTTTTACCTTCTTTTATAGCAGGTTTTACTGCTTTTACGACGGCTCAGTTTTTTGGTGTGGAGTATAAGTATTATGATATAAATTTTTATAGATCATTTCAGTTAGATATAGATCTTATTACACAATCGGTCCTCGCTGGAATTTTCTTTGGATTAGTTGCTATATTTTTTATTACAGCGGTGAATTTAATAGAAAAAAAGATTAAAAAACTTCCATTTAATAAATATAAAATTGCGGGAGTAGCTGGTTTAGTAATGGTTCTTATATCTTTTTTCCTATCAGAGAAATATTTAGGTTTGGGACTTTTAACCATAAGAGATGCACTTGATCCTACTTTACATGCAGCAGATAATATATCTTGGTATGATTTTATATTAAAAACTTTATTTACCTCTCTCACTTTAGGTGCAGGGGGAAGTGGTGGTGTTATTACCCCTATATTTTTTGTAGGTACAACAAGTGGAGTTGCCTTTGGACATCTTATTGGTGGTGAACATATTGCTTTATTTGCGGCTCTTGGTTTTGTCAGTGTTCTTGCAGGTACAACAAATACTCCAATAGCATCTATTATTATGGCGGTGGAACTTTTTGGGGTGCATATGGCTAATTATGCAGGATTAAGTGTTGTTATTGCTTTTTTAATTACTGGGCATAGAAGTATATTTCAATCGCAGCAATTACAATTGGAAAAAGCAGACAATATTAATATAGATACTGATAATGGAAAAGATATGGAAAATGCTAATATTAGTTTGAATATGAAAGATATAAATAAAGTGAAAAATTTTGGGAAAAAATTAAAAATGAAGAAGTTTAAATGGAAAAAGTAAAAAATAGATATATTAATAAAGCATTTGTAGTAGATAAAACAGAAGATGGGAAAATTTTCTCGAGAGTGAAAGATATTGTTATTCCTACAATAAAAGAAGATGAGGTATTGATAAAAGCAGTGTATTCAAGTCTCAATTTTAAAGATGCCTTAAGTTCTATTGGCAATCCTGGAGTAACAAAAATATTTCCACATGTAACAGGTATCGATGTATCTGGAATTATAGAACAGAGTAACTCAAGAGAGTTTCAAAAAGGTGATGAGGTTGTAGTTACTGGATATGATTTGGGAATGAATAGCGATGGAGGACATCAATCATTTGTAAAAGTCCCAGCTTCATGGGTAGTACAAAAACCATCTACTTTAACACATAAAGAGATTATGACCTATGGAACAGCAGGTTTAACAGCAGGATTAAGTATCAATGAACTTTTAAATAATGGTATTACTTCAAAATCTGGCGAAGTATTAGTAACTGGAGCTACAGGTGGAGTAGGTTCTATTGCTGTATCAATTTTAAGTAAACTAGGATTTAAGGTAATAGCTTTGAGTGGTAAAGAAAATAAAATACCATTTTTAAAAGAGTTGGGAGCAAAAGAGGTTATCTTAAGAAAAGATTTTGATATAGAAAATAAAAAATTAATGGATAAAGAAAGATTTGCAGGCGTTGTAGACACAGTAGGTGGAAATATTTTAGCCCAAGCATTAAAAAGCTTAAAATATGATGGAGTTGCAACTTGTTGTGGATTAACATCTTCATCTGAACTCTCTACAAATGTATTTCCTTTTATTTTAAGGGGAGTTCGACTTATTGGTATTGATTCTGTTGAGTGTAAAATAGAGAAAAAAATAGCAGTATGGCATAAATTTGCAAATGAATTTAAAATAGATAACTTAGATAATCTTACAAATGAAATAGGTTTAGATAAGTTAGCTGAAGCTTATAAATTATTGTTAAATGGGAAAGCAGTTGGAAGATATATAGTGAAGATATAAACGACTATGTTTCGCTTTTAGTTAATCTAAAAAAGTTTTTTATTTTTAAAAGACCTAGTCTCATACCACTATATTTCATAAGTTTTGCCATCTTTTTCCATTGTGTTTTCTCATAACAAGGGTTAGGACATTTCCTACATCTAGGTTTAATTTCATGAGGACATGATTGTAATCGCAAGATAGCATAATTTATAAGATCTGTACACTCTTGACAAAGTTCCAATTCCACCTCAAAAGTTTGATTTTTATAATCAATACTTTTGATATAGTTTTTTTGTTTCGTATGATTATCCTTACAATATAGGGTAAAAAACTTTTTAAGGGTGTTTACTTCACTTATAAATTTTTCATTTTCCATCTTAATCTACTATTGTTATAACCTCTGAGATATTAGCAAATATATTTTCTACTCTTTTTTGCCAAAGTTGAGCAAATAGCTTTTTCTCCTCTAGTGTTGCCTTATTTTGCATAATTTTTTGCATTAACTCACTTGTTTTAGGATCTTGTGCCACTTTAGATGGATTGTATAAAAGTTCTACTGATGTACCTGTATCTAGTCTTTGTAGCTTTATACTTGAGTTTATATCTGCATGAAATTGCATAAGATCGTGTCGTACAAAGTTTCCATTTAACCCTTTGAAACCAGATGTTTGGGTAGCCCCTGTAATATGAGTAAGAACATTGGCTATGACACCAGCTACACCATCTTTTAAATCCTCTTTAAATGATACAAAAATTTCACCTCTTATAGGGGTCGTATCCTTATATAACTCTTTTAGCCCAACTAAAGCTAAAAGATATGCCCCAGCAACCGTAGGACAACTATGTCCTGCATTTTTTACTATATCTAAATAGTTAAACTCTACTATCCCATCTTCAAATGTACCTAAAAAATTTGCAAGTGGGTCTTGTAATGTAATCGTTTCTATTGTATTAAAAAATTCTGGGTATCTCATTTTACTCTCCTTTTGAACAATTGTCTGGTTTTTTGAACGGAAAAAACCAATCTTTTACAATGAGTAAACTAGATATAAAAGCTAGTATATTCATAACATTATTATTTGGAAGATCCAAATAATAGTAACTAATAAGCAAATATATAACTATAGGATACTTAGTAAAATAGAAAAAAAATATCAAGGTGCCATATATTTTTTTCAAATTTAAATACCACTTAGTTGTGCTTTTACCTCAGGTGTTGCCATTGTGATATTCCAAACAGGTTCCCATACCACCTCTACCTCTACATTTTGAACCTCTTGGCATTCTCTTAAAACTGCTTCTTCAACCCATTGCACAATCATCTGATGCAATGGACAAGCTTTTGTTGAAAGTGTCATAGTTATTTTTGCATTATTCTCTTTATCACAACTAGCATCATAGATAAGTCCCATCTCTACTAGATTAAAACCCACCTCTGGATCATTTACTGTTGATACTGCTTTAAATAAATCCTCTTTTGTTACCATATTTTCTCCTTGTTTTATTTATAATTTACCATAAATAGTAAGTCTTTTACCATAAAAATAGAACCAATTGCTAAAAAACTAACCCCTGCTTTAAATATTTCATTTGATGAAAATAATATTCCAAAAACTCCTATACTTACCCCAAGAGCTGTAAATATAAACTGAAAATTACTACTTTTTACTGGAACCATATCTGCTAGCATAGGGACCTTTTGTTTTCCTATTAATGGGGAAAATCTTTGATACCATACTAAAAATGGAACTATTTTATATAAATGCCCATTAATAATAAATGTAATAAATCCTAAAAATGCCATCCATCCTATGGCTAATAATAAATTTTGTGATGGATAAAAAATATATACCACCCCCATAATTATTGTAACAAATAAACTTATATAGGAAAAGAGTAAAGATTTTAAATAGATATCTTTATCCATTCTTACTCTTGTTTTAAAGATAATATAGATTTGATAAAAATATAAACATAAAGATAATAATGTTAAGAAATATCCAGCATATTCTAAAACGATACTATCAAATAGCGAGGATAACATTACAAAAACTACACCAAAACCTATTATATATAAAGCATATGTTACAGGTTTCCAAGAAAAACTGTGAGAAAGCCAAAACATAGGTAAAAGCACTAGACTCATTCCCATAATAGTTATACCAACATACCCAGCCAGTACCAAATATATATGGGCTTTTAAAAGTAGGTATATATCAATAGTAATTGTCCCTGCATAGCCTAAAGCCATCAAGATACCAAAAATAAGACCTAAAAATAAAAAACCATTTGCAACTACTACACTACTCATCACAAGATTGAGTTTTTTTACTTTTTGTATTGTTAAAAATGTTTCTAATACAAATACAAGTAATGATATAAGAACAATAATACCCCCATAAGGTAAAAGAGCAGGGGAGTTAATAAAACCATAAGCCATCAGCAATGTACCTATAAATAAAAATGGATAGATGATATAATAAAGATCCACTGCAAAATGTCCTACTTCAAGTACTACAGGTACAAGCTGTGCCATTGCCCCAAAGATGATCATCATTACAAATGCAAGTAAAAAGACATGAACCCAAGATAATATTTCATTATCCATACTACTTACTAATTCTACATTTAGACCAAAAAGTAATAATGACGAAAACATAAAACTAAATATCCCTATGATAAAATAAGGAGCTATTAGCTTAAATGGTGGTGCGAAATCTTGAGATACTGCCATCTTAGCTATAACAACCAGTTCCACCGCATCCAGTGTCATTGAAATTTGTTTTTGCTTCACCCTGAGCTTTGTGAGTAAAAACTACTTTTGTAGTACCATCTTCTAAAGCTTCCACCTCATAGGTAAAATCATTTTCAATTTTTGGGAAAAGCCCCATCGGTGGTTTACTATTTATCATCACTAATTTTTCATCATCTTTGAGCGTTTGTAAACCAGACATAGCATTGATCATAGGTTCAGGATGCCCACATCTACTACTATCAAATTTTAAGAATGTTACACCATCCTCTTCATATTTAAAAAAAGGCACTGTTGCACCCACCACTTCTATTTGTTCTGCACCCGATGGCGTATTGTTCATACTTTATCCTTTAATTGTTTTTTTGAATTATAATGAAATATGGTATTGAAAATATTGATATAAGTCAATATAATTTTTAATATAACTTTTAAAACTCAATTTATAATTAGAATAAAAGAGTAGAATCACAAAATATACAATAAGGATGAAAAGATGGATTATTCTAAAATAGATTTAAATACTGATGCCACAAAGGGTTTTGCAGATATTTCAGCTTATATGGAAGAGTTGGGAAATTTATCAAATAATATGAAAGCCCAACAAAAACTTGCACTTTTAAATCATAAAGTGATTTTAGATGGTCTAAAACAACTGCATGGTCTTAATGATACTTTAGATAAAAAAGTAAAAAAACTTTTAAAAACTGTAAAAAAAGGGCTAGAGGAGAAGAAACCTCCATTTTTAAAAATATTTTCTTTGCATATTTTTGTTTTTTTAGCATTTTTTTCGATAACTATTGCAATAGATCCAAATAGTTTTAATATAGGATATCTATTGGCATCTATAGGTATGGGATGTGCTACAGGTGTTTTAAATCTTATGCTTTTAAGAGAACGTAGAAAATATGAGATTAATAATATTCTTTTTACATTAGAAGATGAAGAGATAGAAAAGTTAGAACCTTTACATAATAAATTAGCACAAATTATTGCTGAGTATAATAAAAAAAGGGATAATAACGATAGTAGTCAGTTAGAATCTATGTTAAAAGAGACTATAGAAAAGAGCATTGACATATAGAAAACTAGGGGTTAGACCCTATTTTTTTTACTATAATAGATTGTTTCCTCATTTTATAAAGTTCAAAGGGTTCGTTATCAAATTCATCATAATCAATTATTTCAAAACCATCTTGAAAAATTTTTTTTAGTTCATCTTTTTTTAGTAAAAAATCAGGATTTGATGGTGCTTTTTCATTCTCTTTATGTTCCATATATGTTTCAATAAACAGTATTGCATCTTTTTTTAATGCTTTAATCATTTTTGGTATAATTTTTCTATCTAAAAAATTTGTTTGGACTATAAGGTCATAAAATTTTTCCTTGGGTGAGAACTCTTTTTCTAAATCAATTTGTATAGTATTTATATTTTTATAACCCTTATTCCTCAAGTTTTTTAGTGCTATATCAGATATATCCATCGAATCAACAATAAAATTATTTTTTGCTAAAAAAATAGAATTTCTCCCCGCACCACAAGCAATATCTAAGGCATAATCTCCTTTTATATGTTTTAGTAGCTCAACAAGCTTAAAACTAGGATCTCTATCTTCTAGTAACTTTGGCGTATTAGTATATTTATTATCCCATTTTTCTTTATCTGTACTAGACATCAATTTTTTCCTTATTTAATACAATAATAAACTCGACACCTTTATATTGTATATCTTCGTATGAAAATTCACAGTTTTTTACCTCAATACGACCATTCATTTTTTCAATTATTTGTTTACTCATATATAAACCAATACCAGTTCCTATAGAAGAATCTTTTGTGGTAAAATATGGTTCAAATATTTTATTTATGATAGTTTTGTCTATTCCACCTGCATTATCTCTTATTTTTATAAATATTTGTTCATCCTTTTGTGAAACATTTATAAAAACTAATTTTTTGAAATTATAGTCTTGTTCTAGTAGAGCATCTTTTGCATTTTTTATAATATTCATCACTACTTGTAAAAGCTCATTTTCATGTCCTGTAAATTTACATGGTTCAATATTTTCTATGATATGAATATTATTATCTCTTAGTTGAGGAAGTAGTAACTTTGAAACTTTTTTAAAAAGATCTTCAAAATAAAATGATGTTTTTTTCTTTGTTGGTTGAAAAAAGTTTCTAAAATCTTCAATTGTTTCTGAAAGATATTGAGCAGAATCATTTATGAGGTTCATGGCTTTATAGAAGTCTTTATCTTCTAGGAGATTGAACTCCTTTTGCATTTTTGAACCAGTTGCAGCTGTTGAAATTGCTGATAGTGGTTGTCTCCATTGATGAGAAATATTGGCTATCATTTCTCCCATCATAGCCATCTTTGATTGTTGAATTAAAAGTTTGTCTTTTTGTATAGTTTTTTCAATCTCTTTTTTGATACTTTTCTGATATGAGGTAAATCTTTGTGCAATTATTTTTGAAATATAAAAGGAAATAAATAATAAAATAGTTGTAATTATTAGACTAAGTATAAGTATGTTATTGATTATTTTTTGGTAATCTTCTATTAAGGTGGTTTCTTTTTCTTTTATTTTTTTGTTTAAGTCATCTAAGTAAAAACCCGTACCTATAATCCAGCCCCATCTTTCAAAATAGCTTAAATATGATATTTTATTTGTCGTTTTAAGGTATTTACTTGGTTTGGATGTTGCAAAATAAGAGTAATATCCCTCTTTATTTTTTATTGCGAATTCTATAAAGTCTTTTATAAAATATTTTCCTTGTGCATCTTTTATTTTAAAACCATTTGTTCCTATTTTTTTCTTTTTTAAATGACTTAAATAGTTTCCTTTTTTATCAAATACAAAAATATAAGAATTTTTCCCAAATCTAGTATTTTGAATTATTTTTAATATTTTAGTTTTTAGTTCATTTTCATAATCAACTAGATACTCCCCTGTTCCAATAGCAACATTATATGGTTCAAAATATTTATAAAAACTTATTTTTTTATAGAACTTTTTATCTCCCTCTAATTTAAACCAGTAATAATAATCAAAAGCCTCTCCTTTATTTTTAATAGTTTTAACAATTTTTTTAACTAATTGGTAACCTTTTGCATCTTTGTATTCCAGAAGATTTTTACCTTCAAGATCTTTATGAAGAGGTTGTAATAATTTATTACCGTGTATATCATCTATAAACATATACCCTCTACCTTTGTTGTAAATCATTCCTCCCAATGCACTTTTTATAATTTCAAAAGTATGTTTTTTTGTAAGTTTTTTATTTAAAATATTATTCATCTCACCTTTATATATGCTACTGGCAATATTATGTGCCTCATAAACTTTATTTTTTAAAATTGATTTTAAAGATTTATCTTGATTTTTTATCTCATTTTCAATCATTGTTATTGTTCTTTGAACTTCATTTTTCACAATTTCTTTATTTTCTTGAAGATAAACTGATTTAATAAGTTCTATCTCATTTTCTAAGGCTATATTTTTATTTTGGATTAAAGTATAAGTTATTAATATTGATAGTACAATAGTGGGGATTACAGTACCATATCTCACCATTCTTAAGATATTATGTTCACTACGAGAATTAAAAACTAACATTTTTTCACTCTTTTATCCTCTATTTAATTGATAACTAGGATTATAACAAAAAACTATTGTTATTTTATTTAAATTCCTTATTAATAAACATTGGTTATTTAAAAATTTTTTACTATAATAATCACTTCATCATAGGAGTATATTATGAAAACTTTAGCAATTACTGGTTTGGGTGGTTTTGTTGGGCAAGAGCTTAAAAAAAGGTTTGAATCAAAGGGGTATGAGGTAATAAGAATCAAAAGAGGTGAGTTAAAAGATATACAAAAACTTACATCTATTATGGAAAAAGCTGATTATCTTGTCAATTTAGCTGGAGCTACGATTATAAATAGATGGACAAATGCTTATAAAAGAATTCTATATTCAAGTAGAATAGATACTACGAAAGTACTTGTTGAAGCTATGAAAAAAGCAAAACTAAAACCTAAAATTTTTATATCAACATCAGCAGTTGGTATTTATAAAAATAAAGCTTGTTATGATGAAGAAAATTATGAGTATGGTGATGATTTCTTAGCTACTCTTTGTAAAAAATGGGAAGAGGAAGCTTTAAAGGCTGAGAATTTAGGAATAAGAACAGTAATATTTAGGTTTGGTATAGTCTTAGGTAAGGGTGGAGCTTTAAGAAAAATGCTAACACCTTTTAAACTAGGTATTGGTGGTATTATTGCAGATGGAAAGCAACATACCTCTTTTATACATATAGAAGATCTACTCAATGCGTATGAGTTTGTAATTGAAAATAAAAATTGTGAGGGAGTGTTTAACTTAACTGCCCCAGTAGCTACAACAAACTATGGACTCACAAAGGCTTTGGGTAATGCTTTACATAGACCAACTATCTTTCCAATACCAAAGTTTGTACTCAATCTTATCTTAGGTGAGGGATCAAGGGTGCTTACTGATGGGCAGTGTGCAAAACCTAAAAGACTTTTAGAAAAAGGTTTTAATTTTAAATTTGAAAATATAGAAGATGCACTTTTTGATTTAGTGAAAATATAAAAATATGGGGTCAAATATGGGGTCAGACCCCATTTAGGGAATAAAACTTAATTATTTCTTTTGTAATTTAACTTTTCTTTTGAAATACTAAGTTTTTTAAGCTTCTATTTTCATCTAAACTTTTAAACTCTTTTGGATTTTTGAGTCGTTTTAGAAATTTGAAATTTGGGGCAAGGTTGCTGAATAGTTCAATAAGAAAATTTTCATCTAAATTTGGACTATTTAAACAAGCCAAGATTATACTTTCTGGAGAGGTAAAGTTATCTAGTCTTTTTATAATCTTCTCATAATCTTTGCTAGCTTCAAAACTTCCTTTTTGAAAAGTAGGGGGATCGATGATAATTATATCAAATGCCCCATCTCTTTTGATTTTTGAAAATGATTTTAATATATTGTGAGGATAAAATTTTACTTTTTTAGTATCGATGTGATTTATTCTATGGTTTTCCCTTCCTATATTTAAGGCGTTTTTTGCCATATCCATATTGACTACCTCTAAAGCACCACCACCCATAGCACAGAGACTAAAAGTACAGGTGTAGGAGAAAAGATTTAATACTTTTTTATTTTTTGAGATTTTTTTAATAAAAGTTCGTCCATTTTTCATATCTGGAAAATAACCACTGTTTTGATTTGATAGAAGATTGAGTTTTATTTTTAGATTATTTTCTATAGCATATATATTATCTTGAAGTGTACCTACTAAAATTTCAGTGGGTGCTTTTGTTAAATATCTTCTTTGTAAAATTAAAGTAGTGTGTCTTGAAGTTTTTATAAAATTTTTTAACATCTCTAAAAGTTCTATTTCATCATTTTTATCTATAGAAAAATAAAATGCAACACTTAAAATATTATCAATAGAATCTATGGTTAAAAATCGCCATTCATTTCCATATAATGAACCACGACCATGAAAAATTCTTTTAAATTCATTTTTTAAAGTGAGTGAATTATTTTGTAATTGTTTGTGTAAATCTTGTATATTCATAGTTTTCTTTTGTATTATTCTTCTTTATGTGTTAATGTCATCTTATAAACCCATTTTTGTAACTCTTTCATATCATCATAGATTTGAAAGAGTTTATCAAGTAACTCTACAGAATAAAAAGTATCATCTAAATCATACTCTATATAGGAAAATAAAGAATCAAATTTTGTAAGATAGAGATGTGTTTCATTTCCCGTAAAATCTTTTGGTACTCTTTTGTATTTTTCTTGAGTATATTTGTACCCTTTCTTTTTCAACTCTTCTAAAATTAGATGTAAAGAGTCTCTATGTTTTTCATTTTTTATGTAGTTTCTATATGTTTTTAATAAGGGTGGCTTAAATGATCGAATACCAGAAGCTACAAAATATTTCTCTTTTGTATAATGCATATAAAAAGATGAGCTTTGCATACGGTGACCTAATCCTTGCCAAAAAAGAAGTCCTATCTTATCTTTCATGGCAGTTTTATCTTTACTAAAACGAACATCTCTATATATTTTAAATAATGAACCCGATACTTTTGGAATCACTTTAATAGTAGGTACAAGGATTTGCAAAGTTTCCCCCATATCTTTAATAAAAGCTTTATTTGGTGCAAGAATCTCTTTTTCCCAAATATGACGATTGTTTTCAAACCAAACTTTAGAGTTGTTTTTTTCTAACTTTTTTAGAAATGCAGTACCTTCTTTTGAAAATCCATTAAATAACATCGTTATACTATACCCTTTTTAAATTCTATTGTGTACTTTTTCAATTTTTGTATTGATACGATTTTTCCCATTCACACTTTATTACCTTCTTGATTTTTTTATATTATATCAAAAAATGTTATAATTAGGTATACTGAAAATTCAAAATAGATGGAGTGTGTATGGATTACGGTCAAATATTTATGTATGGTTGGGGTTTAAATATCTTGATGTTTTTCGTTAATTTGTCGATTGCTTTAAATGTACTAAAATCGACAGATATAATAACTATGAGTAAAGAGCACGAGGTGTTGGCCCAGTTAAAGCTGGAGATTGATAAATATTATCCAAATAGAGGGTATGAAACACTTATTAGTTATTTTATCCCTTTTGTTGCTTTTTATAAAGTGACATGGAGAATTATAGAGATGGTACTGTTTTTTCGTAAAAACCAAAATGCACGAATGTTTGATTTTATGGTTTATAGGTATCAAAAAGAGATAGCTATAGCCAAAAATGATACAAACTCTTAAAAAATATTATAAACAAAGGGATTAAAATGGGATTAATTGAAAATATTAAAGCAAAAGCAAAATTAGAGTTAAAAACGATCGTTCTTCCAGAATCAGAAGATGAAAGAGTACTTCTAGCTGCACAACAAGTCTTAGAAGAAAAAACAGCAAAAGTTATTTTGATTGGTGATGAAGATACTATTAAAGCTGATGCAGTAAAATGTGGAGCAAATATTGAGGGTGCAACTATTGTAAATCCAAAGTTTTCTGATAATTTAGAAAAGTATGTTGATGAATTAGTTGAATTAAGAAAGAAAAAAGGTTTAACAAAAGAGGAAGCTACTGATATTATGATGACTGAACCTAGATTTTTTGGTTGTATGATGGTTAGGCTAGGTGATGCTGATGGTTTAGTGGCAGGTTCAAACTCTCCAACTGCTGATGTTTTAAGAGCTGCTATTCAAGTTATCAAAACTGCACCTGGAATTAACACTGTTTCTTCTACATTTGTAATGGAAACAAAAGATGGAAACTTTGGGGATAATGGTTTGATTTTATTTGCAGATTGTGCTGTGAATCCAGAACCAAATGCAGAACAGTTAGCTGATATTGCAAGTGCAACAGCTGCAACGGCATCCTCTGTTGTAGGGTTAGAGCCTAGAGTTGCTATGTTATCATTTTCTACAAAAGGTTCAGCAAAACATCCTTTAGTAGATAAAGTACAATATGCGTGCGATATTTTAGATGAGAGAGGAGTTGATTTCTCTTATGATGGTGAATTACAAGCAGATGCTGCAATTGTTGAAGCTATTGGAGCAAAAAAAGCACCTGATTCGAAAGTAGCTGGAAAAGCAAATGTACTTGTATTCCCTGATTTACAGTCTGGAAATATTGGTTATAAATTAGTACAAAGATTTGCAGGAGCTGCTGCACATGGACCGATTGTACAAGGATTGAGTAAACCTGTAAATGATCTATCAAGAGGGTGTTCTGTAGAAGATATTGCTAATCTTGTAGCTATAACTGCAACACAAAAATAAGTTACTTTTCTTTGATTCGACTTGGTTCAAATTCTAAAACAAGAGCTTTAATCCTTTCTTCTAAAGGGTTAGAGTTCATTCAGCAAGGTGGAACTTTTGATGAAGAACAGATTACAACAAAAGACCCTACAGAGTTTGTAAATATAGCAACAACTGGTAAATTTGATGAACTTTATGCTTTATATGGTTGTGAGGATATGCCTTTACTTGTGGCTGATACTGTTGTTGTAAGTTCTGATAATCAACTCTTGCGAAAAGCAAAAAGTAAAGATGATGCAAGACGAATGTTAGAACTTCAAAGTGGGAATGAAGTTACTATTATCACTTGTATGATTTTTAAATCAAAAGATACCTATATAAAAGATATTTCGCGTACAACATATCATTTTAAAAAATTTAATGATAATCATTTAGATGATTATATTGATAGTGGTGAATGTATGGGGAAGGCTGGTGCTATTATGGTTGAGGGTTTTTGTAAACCATATATCAAAAGTGTCGATGGGTATGAGAGTACTGCGATGGGACTTTGTGTAGAAAAACTTTTACCTTATTTGAAATAATAGAGGGTGAAACTCTATTATTTATCCCAATCTGTATATTTACTTTTACCATCAACTACATTTTTTACTTCACAAGAAAGTTTGACAAGCTTATTTTCAGGATAAGCAAAGTCGTATTTATAAGCGATAAATTTTAAAATATCATAAAAAGCAACATTTTAAAAGGTTGTTTTTTTTATTAACTTATTTTCTCATTGTTATTCATTTGTCTTAAAATAGCAATTTCAAGAACAGCAGGCATTGTAACTCTAAATGCTGGTCCAGCTATATCTAGAGCAGTCCATATTCCTGTGATAATCCAACCTATTGGTCCTGTTAAGATAGCTAGAGTTCTTGTTAGTGTTGCATTTGCTCCAAAGGATAAACCTCTACCAATTAAAGCTTTTAATATAGCATTTGCAATTACTACTGATAATTGATAAGATTTGAAACCACCTGCTTTGAATATAGTTATAAAAAGTGCCGTTAAAGCTTGCTTGTTTAATTGATTGAAATCTTTAATTTTTAATTCTTTTGCGAGTTCTTTAAGTTCTTCTTCGCTCATTTTTTCTAAAGTGTTTTCTAATATCTTCATTAACATATTATTTTCAATAGTCTCTGTAGATGAATTTTTGTTGAAATTCACTTTCAGTTTTTCACAAACATCAATTAAAATTTCTTTATATAAAACACCTTTTCTCCCTCTTATTATTGTGGCAAAAGTATTTGCACCGTATTTCTGTAATTCTTCAGCTATATACTCCCAATATTTATTATGTTCAGGATAATATCTTTTATATCCTACACTAGATGTTAGTTCCTCTATCACTCTTTTACTACCATCTTTATCATGAGTAAGTAAATATACCAAGTCTTCTAAATTTTCAGATTTTATCTCAGATAAAAATTCTAAATCTTCATCATATCTATATGCCATTTTATGCTCCTAATATTAAAAAATCTCTTGTTATTACAAGTTGTTAAGATAATTTTATCCTAATAAACTTTAAAACTTGTAATAACAAGATATAAAGAAGGTTAAAGTGTGAAATATATTGATGATATGAGTGATGATTATATTAAAAATTGTCATAAAATAATTGGATTAAATGTAAAAAGAATAAGAAAAGAAAAAAAAATTAGTCAATTAGATTTAGCTCATAAAATTGGGCATAAATCAGTAAGCATTATATCTTGTGCAGAAATAAATCACAAAAATAATCATTTTAATATAGAACATCTTTTAAAAATAGCCTATGTTTTAGAAGTAGATATAAAAGATTTTTTTAAAGACTTATGTTAATTTAATAAATTATTATTTAAGAGACTGCTTAACATTTTGTATATCTAGATCTTAAATCATCTTTTAGTAAAACTTCACTTTCATCTCTTTGTATTTCTTTTGCATTTTGATATTTTATACCTTGTTTTTCAAGTAGTTCTATAAAAGATAGTTCTAGTTTTTCTTCTGTGAATTTAGTCATTTTTATTTTCCTATCATTTCTTCACTTATTTTTGTTGATAAGTTTAGAATTCTTGATGTTATTGTATATGGTGGGGTGTAGTTAGTCATTATAAAACTCCGCTTCAATCTGTTCAATACTAGGAAGAGATGATTTATACTTTTTTGGTAAAACTTTGCTTAGTTTATATTCACTAATTCCAAGGGGTTTATTCATGTTTTTCAAAGAATATTCTACTACTAAGTTGTTTTTTGACTTACAGATAAGTATTCCTATAGTTGGATTATCAACTTTGCTTTTTATTTCCCCATCTATGGCACTTGTATAAAAGCTAAGTTTTCCTGCAAATTCTGGTCTAAAATCTACTGCTTTAAGTTCTATAACTACATAGCATCTAAGTTTTAGATGATAAAAAAGCAAGTCTATTTTAAATTCGTCCCCACCTACATTTAGTTTATATTGTCTTCCTACAAAAGCAAAACCACTTCCAAGTTCTAACAAAAACTTAGTCATATTTTCACATAGTGCATCTTCTAATTCTTTTTCTTTGTAGTCATTGCTAAGGCTTAAAAAGTCAAAATTATAAGGATCTTTAGTGATTTGCTTTGCTAAGTCTGACTGTATTGGTGGTAAGGTATTTTCAAAATTTGTTATAGCTTTTTGATCTCTTTTGTAAAGATTTGTTTCTATTTGATGAACTAGTACGGTTCTACTTATTCCAAATTTTCGCGTATTTTTTACATAAAATAGAGCTTCGTCTATATCTTTGCATTTTTGGATTATGGCGATATTATGTCCCCAAGGGATTTGAACTAATTGGGGAACAACTTGTTCCCCTTTTTCATTTTCCAAATTGGCAACAAGTTGTTGCCAAAATGTAACCCATTTTCTAATTTTTTTCAAGTTACTGTATGAAAACCCTTTAACATTAGGAAACTCAGCACCTAAATCACGGCTAAGTTGTTCTAAAAAGCCACTTCCCCATTTAAATTCTTTTTGTTTTTGTACTATTTCATTTCCCATTTGCCAGTAAAATTCAAGTAAAGTACTATTTACTTTTATATGTGCTTTTATTTGGGATTTTTGAAAATCTTGTTTTAAATTTTGTATCCAGTTTTTATATTCATTATTTATTATATTATCTAATTTCATAATCCAATTCCCCAAATGCTTTTATTAAGTCTTTCTTAGCTTTTAAAGGAAGCTTCTTTTGTGTTCGTTTTGCCATTAGATTTATTAATCCTATATTATGATTTACTAATTATTTCAGATACTTTTCTTTCATCTGGAGTCATTTTTGTTAATCGATTCATTATTATAGTAGCTGTTAAGTCCCCTGTAACATTTATAGTTGTTCTACACATATCTAAAATTCTATCAACTCCTAAAATAAGTGCAATTCCCTCAACAGGTACTCCAATATTTTGTAAAATTGTAGCTAAAATAACGATACCAACTCCAGGGGTACTAGGAGCACCTATGGAAGCTCCAACAGTAGTAACCGCTAAGATAACAATCTCGATTAAAGACAGATCAATTCCAAAAAGTTGGGTTAAAAAAATTGCTGCAATCACTTGATATATTGCAGTACCATCCATATTGATTGTAGCACCTAAGGGAATAATAAATTTTGAGATAGATTCAGGAATATGAAGTTTCTCTTCCGCTGTTTTCATCGATAAAGGCATCACAGCAGCTGAAGAGGAGGTTGAAAATGCCATTAATTGTACATCTTTTATATTTCTTAAAAAATCAAGTGGTTTTACTTTTCCAATAAAATAGACAAGTAAAAGATAAAAAATCATAAGAGATATTAGCCCTATTAATACAGTTATAACATACATAGACATTGATAAGATAGCATCAAACCCTATTTTTATCGTAATATTAGCCAATAAACCAAATACAGCATAAGGGGCAAGACGCATAGACCATTCGACAATTTTCATAGAGAAAGCTTGAAATGATTTAGCTAACTCTTTTAGGGGTTTAGCTTCATCCTCTTTTAGATCCATCAGTGCAACACCTATAAAAATGGCTAAAATAACAAATGCTAAGATGTTTCCATCTAAATTTGCTTTTGCAGTGTTTACAGGAATAAGATCAACAATCATATCAGGTAAAGAGACTTGACTAAAAGTTGTGACATCTTTTATTGCAACAGTTGTCGTAGATATTGTATTTAAAATCTCTTTTGAGATAAAACTTCCTGGTTCAATCGCGTAAGCTATAAGTATCCCTAAAGTAACAGCGATAATAGTTGTAAAGATAAAATAGGGGGCTATTTTTAGACCTAAACTTTTTAATGTATCTATATTTGTAGCACTTGTTATCCCTAAAATAATTGAACTCATAACAAGAGGAATAACAACCATTTTAATTAAAGCTAAAAAAATATTCCCCACTAAAGCTATCCAAGGGGCTATATTCATAGCAACATCGTTAGGCACCAATGCAAAAGCACTGGGAGACAATATCAAACCAAACAAAACCCCTAGTACCATTCCTAGTATTACTTGAAACCATAATTCTTTTAGCAAGGCTTTTCCTTTTATAATAAATAATCGCAATTGTACTCTTAATAGACTAAATTCTCAATATTTATTTAGAATATTAAAGATTTTATGGTAGAATTCAAAAAAAACTGGAAAATTATGAAAAAATTACTCCTTTTATTATCTTTGTTTCCGCTTTGGCTTTTTGCATTTTCCCAAAAAGATATTACCTTAGAATGGCTAGAAAAACAACCTAAAAGTTATGCAAAAGATTTTTATATTTGGCAGTATTTAAATAAAAATATAAGCCCAGAAGAATCAAATCAAGCACTTTCACAAATAAGACGATTAAATAGTAAATTATTAAATAAATATATAGAAAAATCAAATGATATAAATCTTCAAGAGTATAAAAAATGTATGCGTTCAAAAACAAAAGATCTGTTAAATAAAGAAGCTTATTGTATAGAAGCTGGCTTAAGTATGTATGATGCTACAAAATTATCTAAAAAAAATCTTGAGAAAATAATCCAAAAGTTACAAAAAGAATATCCTATTTTTGCAAAAAAACTTCAGATTATTGATGCTAAAGTGCCATTTGAAAAATTGATACAAGAAGATAAAGAGGTGTTTTTTACTATATTCAATCAATGTGGTGGGAAATATAGGGCACAGAAATTTAATCATTATTTCTCAGGAGAACTTCTTTTAAAATTAAAAGATGATAAAAAATTTGGGCAAACAGTAAAACTTATAGTAACAAATTTAGATATGAGAAAAGCGCAAATATCCCTTCTAAAACTCTCACCTTTGGGTTTAAATTTTCAAACAGTATTTCATTTAGCTATAAATGCAATTCGTCATAAAAAAGAGGATCTAGCGTTAGTTTATCTTGAAGATGCTTTTAAAAAAGCATATTATAGAATGGATAAAGACAATATTTTATTTTGGCAATACAAGCTTAGTAAAAATAAAAAATATTTAGATACTTTGTTGAAAAGTTGGGATATAAATATCTATTCTCTTTACGCAAAAGATATTTTTAAAAAGTCTCCTAAAAATATCTTTTTTGATATAAAACAAACGAAAAAACCGCTTAAAAACTATGATATATCGAACCCTTTTGATTGGCTAAAAGTGTTAGAAGAAAGTAAGAAAATGGATGAGAAAAAACTAGTAAAATATGAAAATATATTTACAACTTCTGGGACTTTGGGGCATCTAGCTTTTGTAAAAGAGAGGTATGAAAGATATAGAAACGGATACTTTGTAAGACCTTATGAAGAGCTTTTAGAAGGAGTTACCCCTAAAAGAAAATCATTAATATATGCAATAGCAAGGCAAGAGAGTCGATTTATACCCACATCTATCTCAAGTTCTTATGCTATGGGTACGATGCAAATTATGCCATTTTTAAGCCGTGCCATTGCAAAACAACTTAAAGAACCTTATAATATATTTGATCAATTTGATGCGAAAACAAATTTACGATATGCAAATCATCATCTGAATTATTTAGAAAAAAAACTAAATCATCCTTTGTTTATTGCGTATGGATACAATGCTGGAATAGGTTTTACAAAAAGACTTTTACAAACAAAGTTATTTAAAAAAGGAAAGTATGAACCATATTTAAGTATGGAGTTACTTTCTTATGATGAAACAAAAAAATATGGCAAAAAGGTTTTAGCGAATTATTTTATATATCACAATTATTTCAATAAAGAGAACAAAATAAAATTTTCTAAACTTCTAAACAGTATTCAAAACTTATAAAATAAAAGTAGTTTAGCAAACTAAAAACAGATTTTGGGTATGATACGAAAATTTAATAAATATCACAAAGAGGATAAAAAATGTCAAATAAAACACTTGTAATTACAGGGGCAACTAAAGGTATAGGTAAAGCGTGTGCATATAGATTTGCTAAAGAGGGAATTAATATTGCGTTTACTTATAATTCAAACGAAGAGATTGCAAAAGAGATTGCAGCTGATTTAGAAGCTAAGTTTGGGATAAAAGCAAGATATTATTCATATAATATTTTAGAACCTGAAACAGCAAAAGAGTTGTTTTTAGAAATTGATAAAGATTTTGAAGCTATTGATTATTTTATTTCAAATGCGATGATTTATGGTAGAGCAGTTGTTGGTGGATATGGTAAATATATGAAATTAAAACCGCGTGGATTAAATAATATCTACACAGCAACTGTTGATGCCTTTGTTTGTTGTTCTCAGCAAGCTGCTAAAAGAATGGAAAAAAATGGTGGGGGAGCAATGGTAAGTTTAAGCTCTACTGGAAATCTTGTGTATATTGAAAACTATGCAGGTCATGGAACAAATAAAGCAGCAGTTGAAACGATGGTAAAATATGCTGCAACAGAATTAGGGAGTATGAATATTAGAGTAAATGCCGTTTCAGGTGGACCTATTGATACAGATGCTTTAAAAGCTTTTACAAATTATGAAGAGGTAGCTGCTAAAACTGCTGAACTTTCACCTTTAGGAAGAATGGGTCAGCCTGAAGATTTAGCATCAGCGTGTTACTTTTTGTGTAGTGATGAGGCATCTTGGATTACGGGAAGCACACTTTTGGTTGATGGTGGAACAACTTTTCAAAAATAATGCCAAAGAAAAAAAATACACAAATAAAAGAGAAAAATCTAAACTTACCAAATGTTTTGGCAGTTTTTAGAATATTTCTAGCTCCTTTAATGTTATGGTTTATGGTAGATCAATCAAATCCTATTTTTCAAGGGTGGCATAGAAGTTGGTTTGATTATTTTGCAGGATTAATTTTTGTAATAGCATCCGTAACAGATTTTTTTGATGGATATATTGCTAGAAGCTGGAATCAAATGACAAAGTTGGGAAGTATTTTAGATCCACTTGCTGATAAGATGTTAGTTCTTGCTGGTTTTATAGGACTTTTAAGTATGGGAAGAGCGAGTGCATTTGCGATATTTCTCATTCTTTCAAGAGAGTTTTTTATAACAGGTCTTCGAGTAGTTGCTGTATCAGAGGGTAAATCAGTTGCTTCAACCATGGCAGGAAAAATAAAAACAGTAGCTCAGATGATAGCTATTGGTTTTTTAATTATGAATTGGCCATTTGCTTCCGAGCTTTTATGGTTGGCAGTATCTCTTACTCTTTACTCAGGATATGAGTATATAAGAGATTATTTAAAATAAGGATAGACCTTGGGTTTTATAACTTTTCTGATTGTTTTATCAATCTTAGTATTTATACATGAATTAGGACATTTTACAGTAGCAAAACTATTGGGTGTTAGAGTATATGTTTTTTCTATAGGATTTGGAAAAAAACTTATTTCAAAACAATGGAAAGGAACACAGTGGTCTTTGTCATTGATACCATTGGGTGGATATGTAAAGATGAAAGGTCAAGAAGATCTTAATCCTGCACTATCAAATAACGATAGCGATAGTTATAATGTCAAAACCCCATTTCAAAGAATTTTAATATTATTAGCAGGTCCGTTTGCTAACTTTTTATTAGCTTTTGTATTATATATCGCTATTGGACTTTTAGGAAATAATCATCTTACATCTACTATAGGACAAGTTGTAAAAAACTCTCCCGCTTTTAAAGCTGGTTTACAAGCAAATGATGAGATAGTAAAAATAAATAATAAAAATGTAAAGATATGGGATGATTTAAGTAGTATTATTAAAAATTCAAATGGTGCATTAAAATTTTATGTGAAGCGTAAAGGGAAAATCCACACTTTTATGGTTCGTCCACAATTAAATGATACTCAAAATATATTTAGAGAAAAAATTAAAAAAAGAATGATAGGGATAGCTCCAGTTCCTAACAAAGTTGTAAAGGTATTTTATTCCCCTGTAGAAGCTCTCTTTTTTGCATATAATAAAACTATAGAATCTAGTAAAATGATATTTTTGGGTATTCAAAAATTAATTCAAGGTATTATTCCTAGTAGTGAAATTGGTGGTGTAATTAGCATAGGTACTGTAATCTCCCAAGCAAGCCAATCAAGTTTTGTAGCATTATTGTCTATTATGGCACTTATTTCAGTGAATCTTGGAGTATTAAATCTTCTTCCAATCCCTGCACTTGATGGTGGACATATAGTATTTAATATATATGAGATGATAACAAAAAGAAAACCTAGTGATAAAGTTCTTGTAGTACTTACTATTGCTGGTTGGATTATATTATTGGGGCTTATGTCTTTGGGTGTTTATAATGATATTGTAAGATTACTAGACTAAATGTACAATTTTAATAATGTTTAATGAGTTTCATAGTATGATAAGTGCGTAAAAAAAAGAAGGAGACAAAATGTCAAATATAACGGAAATAGAGACAATACCATTAGCAAATACAAAGAACGGTATTATTAGTATAAGTAATGTAACTCAACCGTATGGTGTGGGGAGTAAAGATGTTACAAGTATTGGAATTTCATTGACAGGGGAAGAACCAGAATGGAAAGTGCATATTCCAAAAGAAAATATTGATGCACTAATTGCAGCTTTAGAAAAATCTAAATAAATTTTTATGCACTTGGGACTGTAAACTAAAGTGTGTAAATTGTCAATATTATTTTATTTTTAGATTTACACACTTGTTCTTATACTTCATTAATGCCCAATAGATAGTCTTGCCATCAATTTATTTTGATCTGTTTTTATGATTTGAAGTTCTGTGTGAACAGAGTTTCTTCCCTCTTCTAAAGCACCTTGTATTGTTTGTAGTACATGCCAATAGGTTTCATAAAAAGGTGTATCAATCTCTTTTATTTTTTCTCTTTTAATAATATTTTTTATAAGCTGTATACTATGCATATAATATATCTTATTAATTGCTCGTTGGATTCTATAGTTTCTCATTAGCTCTAGGTTATTTATCCACGCTTTTTTTTCACTCTCTTGTAAATTTTCCCTATTTTTAATATGTTCTATCTCTGTTTCTATTTTTAAAGCATAAGAGGATTCCTCTTTTTCTACATCCTCTTCTAGTGTTGTGTCATAAGAATCTAAGATATTATGTATCTGTTCATTTGAGAATCTTTTCGTTGCAGTGTCATAACTATATGATTTGTGTCCCGTATAGTTTTTATCTATAGCTTGAAGTATCTGAATAGAGATCATTAAATATACATATTTATCCTCTTTACCCTCTTTAAATTGTATACCATGCTGAGAAATTATAGGTCTAGGACCTGCATATTCTATTTTCATTATAAATTATTTTACCAAAGCTGAAATAGCTTTAAAATTTGGGTTTTTAGCATTTACAGTCAGTTCAAATAAAAGTGACTCATAAGTAGTAGGTATAACTCCTGCTTGTACCAATCTTTCTATTGCCATAATACTATTATACTGCTCTCTTGAAGTTACACAATCTGTTACAAGTACTGGTTGAAAACCATTTTCAAGAAGGTCTAAACAAGTTTGTAAAACACAAACATGAGTTTCTATCCCTGCAACAATAACTACTTTTTTACCACTTGCTTTTATAGCTTCCATCGTTGGCTCATTTTCACAACAAGAAAATGTTGTTTTTTCAAAATGAGGATCATTTTCTACAAGTTCTTTTATAGCAGGAATAGTATCTCCCAATCCTTTCTTATATTGTTCATTTACAATAAACGGTATTCCATGTACTTTTAAACCTTTGAGTAATATAACAAGATTTTTTTCCACTACATCTTTATTTGCCATATATGGATACAATTTTTCTTGTACATCTACTAAGCAAAATAATGCATCTTCTACTTTAATTTTCATTTTATCTCCTAAATGTTTTATATATTATAGATATTACACAATTAAATATTAAAAATTTTACTTTTATTATTATTAATTACAACTATTTTCAATTATTTATTTTTTATGTGGAGGTTATACACAAGAATTATCTTATTTGGAAAGATTGAGTGTACAGATGATAAGATATTAAAAAGAATTTTGTATTATTATAAGGATTTTATAATCCCTGTAATAATATATTCCATAAGTATTCAACTTCTTTTTCATTAAAGTTTATTAAACTTTTTTCTTCAAATAACTCTTTTATTTGTGATAATTGAAAGGCCTTGCTATAAGAACATTTTTTATGTGTAGGTAAAAAGCTTCTGACTAAAGAGATATCATCTTTAATTATCTCTTCACACAATAAACATTCATACTCAGTATGTAATCGTCCCTCATGTTCGCAAAGTTTTATATATGATTCTATTATGGCTCTTTTAGGGCTTTGTTTAATGATTTTATGTGCTAATTCATCAAGTAAATTATAATAAAACTCTTCAATATCTCCTACATCTTTTAAATGGGGATAAAAAAGTTTTAAAAATCGTTGCCAACAATATAATTTTGTATGATCCATAATCCAAGGATATCCTATTTGTAAAACATCTTTAAGTCTAGGGATGTTACTTCTCATATTTGTTTCAAGTTCAAAATCTATTTTATAGCCAAGATTTATTGTTGAGTGTCTTGCACCATAAAAACGATACGTTGTGTAAACTTGTGTTTTCGTTAAAATAGAAACAATTAAATCTTCATCTCTAACATTATTTATATTTATTATATAACCTTGCATACAAGGAATTGTAGCATAAAATCTATTAAAATACTTTTTAAGTTATTTTTAGATATAATCGGACAAATATAGGGAATCTTAAAGATAGACTTAAGTAAGTTAAGTTTTTTATTTTAAAGATACCATATTAAACAAAAAGGTAATTATAAAATATGAAATTTACAGATTTTAACTTAAAATCAGAGCTTAACAAAGCAATCGAAGCAGCAGGATTTGTTGAACCAAGCCCAGTACAAAAGGATTCTATCCCTATTGTACTTGAGGGAAAAGACATTGTAGCTCAAGCACAAACAGGAACAGGTAAAACAGCAGCATTTGGACTGCCACTTTTAAATATGATGAAATGTGATGGTTCAGTAGAGATGGTTGTTGTTGTTCCAACAAGAGAATTAGCAATGCAAGTAAGTGACGAACTTTTTAAGTTCGGAAAGTTTTTAAATATAAAAACGGCAACAGTGTATGGTGGAACAGCTTATGCTAGACAAATTAAACATGTTGAAAATGCTTCAATTATTGTAGCAACTCCAGGAAGATTTTTAGATCTTCTTTCAAAAAAACAGATCTCAATTGATCCTAAATATGTAGTATTAGATGAAGCTGATGAGATGATGGATATGGGATTTTTAGATGATATTAAAGAGATTTTTAATTATCTAAAAAATAGAGAACAAACATTGATGTTCTCAGCTACTATGCCAGCACCAATAAAAAAACTTGCAGAAAGAGTTTTAAATAATCCATCTTTTGTAACAGTTACAAAATCAGAGATGACAAATGCAAAAATTGAACAATCATTTTATGTTGTAGAAGAGTATGAAAGAGATGATGCTTTAATTAGACTTTTTGATTATAAAGATCCATCTAAAGCAATAGTATTTTGTAAAATGAAAAGAGATGTTGATAGATTAGCAACTTATTTAGTTGCTCAAGGGTATGCAGCAAAAGGGCTTCATGGGGATATGGAACAAAGACAAAGAGAAGAGGTGATAAGAGCATTTAAATCAAATACACTCGAGGTATTAGTTGCAACAGATGTAGCAGCACGTGGACTTGATGTAAAAAATGTATCGCATGTATTTAATTATCAACTTCCCTTTGATTCAGAAAGTTATGTACATAGAATCGGACGAACTGGTCGTGGTGGTCAAGATGGTAAGGCTGTCTCTATTGTTACGCCTGCAGAATTTAGAAGTTTACAAAAAATACAAAAAGATATTGGTGTGAAAATTGAAAGTAGGATTATTCCAAATAAGGAAGCTATCAAATTTAAAGCAATTGATGGAATAAAAGTAGATATAGCAGCGCAAGAGATTGATGAATCTGTTATTGAAATTATTGAATCTATGAAAGAGCAATTTGACCTTTCTACTATAACTTACAAATTAGCAACTATTTTATTAAAACAAAATAAAGTTAAAGGGAAAGACAATATTGGTAAATCTAAAAAAGATATTGAATTTTTACTTGAACGTGCATTAAAAAGTGGTGGTGGTTCTAGAGGTGGTCGTGGTGGACACTCTAGGAGTAGAAATAGATCAGGTGGAGATAGAAACAGATCAGGTCGTTCTGGAAATAGATCAGGTGGAGATAGAAATAGATCAGGTCGTTCTGGAAGTAGATCTGGAGGGGATAGAGGAAGACGATAATCTTTCTATAATTTTACAAAAAAACAACACTAATATCAGATAAATAGTGTTGTTTGTAAAATTCTCATGCAATTATTAGTGAAAATTATTTGTTAATTTGAACTGATGTAAAAATCTCTTTTATTATTATAAATTTATTATTTAAAGTACTTTTAATTCAATATAAAATAATGTTTCAGAGATAAATAATTAAGAAAACAGTATAATCAATGCAAAATAAATATATAATTTTAAATATATAATAGAGGTGTAAATATATGATAGAGTGGATGCAAAGACATAAAAAGTGGTTAATAGTTACTATATGGATAAGTACGATTGCTTTTGTAGGAGCTGGGTTTGTTGGCTGGGGTAGTTATGATTATGGAAAATCAAATAGTACTGTTGCTATTGTTGGTAAAAAAGAGGTTCCTTTAAAAGATTTACAAAATGAATACAATACTCTTTATTCTCAATATCAAGAGATGCTTGGTGGTCAATTTAATCAAGAGTTAGCAGAACAATTTAAATTAGAAGAGTTAGCATTTCAAAGACTTATTCAAAAATATTTACTTTTAAATTATGCTGATGATTTAGGTTTATTAGCAACAGATGAAGAGGTTGCCGCTGAACTTGTAAAAAATAAAGCATTTTTCAAAGATGGAAAATTTAATAAGGATACTTATTTAAATGTTTTAAAACAAAATAGAAGAAGTGCTACACAATTTGAAGATCAGTTAAAACAAGGCATTGTTATAAATAAAGTAGAAAATTTATTTTCAACACCATTACAGAAAAATGAACTAGAAAATATAAGTAATCTTGTATTTAGTGAAGATGAAGTAAGTATAAAAGTTATCAATGACGACAATATAAAAATTAAATATACACAAAAAGATTTAGAGGAATATTGGTCCCAAAATAAAGACAATTACAAATCAGAAAGTGGTTTTGGAATTGCTTATACAAAAATTGATAATATTGAAGGTAAAACAAAAAAAGAGATGAAAAAAATTGCTTTAAAGCAATATCTTAATCTTAAAAAAGGGAAAGAAAAATTTCAATCAAAAAAAACTATCTATACTTCATCTAAATTTTTAAATGCTGAAGATTTAAAAGCTGTTACATCAAGTGATGAGGGGACTATTTTAAAGCCAATTTATAAAGACAATAATTACTATATTATTAAAGCAGAAAAAAAGATTTTACCACAAGTTTTAGAGTATGCTGATGTTAAAAAGCAGGTTCTTAGTGATTATAAAGTAACTAAAAAAACTGAATTATTAGAGAAAAGTGCGGATAAAATTATTGCTAATTTTAAAGGGAAAAATCTTGGGTATATTGGTAAATCAGATAAGCCAATGATTGAGGGATTAAGTGATATTCAAAGAGATGAATTTTTAAAACAACTTTTTTCTTCTAATAAAACTATCAATAAAGTAAATTTCGGATCTACAATAGTGGTATATAAAATACTAAATAGTAAATTTGGAACATTTGATCCTTCAAAGGCTCAAGCAATTTCTCATACTATTGAGAATTTAAAAGAAAGCTCACTCTTAGGGTCATTATTGGCAAAACTTGCAACAAAATATGAAATTAAATCTTTTATGGGGAATAAATAATTTTGAATAATTCAATTTTAGCTATTGATATTGGTACGACGAATATTATTGCTATTGTTGCTTCAAATGACTTTAGTAATAAAATTAATATTTTGGGAGTAGGACAAAGTAAAAGTGAAGGTGTACATAAGGGAAATATCGTAGATATTAATCTAGCTGGAAACTCTATTAAGGAAGCTGTATCTACAGCTTTAAATAGTTCTGGTTCTATTATAGAAAAAGCAGTTGTGTCTTTATCTGGGGCGAATACCAAAACATTAAGAGGTAATGGAGTTGTTAATATTCCAAGTGGACAAATTACACAAAATGATATAAAACAAGTTTTAAAAATGGCATTATATAATGCCCAAATCATTGCAGATTATGAAGTTATACATGTTTTGCCTATATTTTTTAGAGTAGATGATGGTGCAACAATCTCAAATCCATTGAATATGAATGGCTCAAGAATAGAGGTATCAGTAAATATTATAACAGCAAAAAAAACATCACTGATTAATGTAAGAAATGCACTCAAACAAGCTGATTTAGAAGTTGATAAATTTGTATTAGCAGGGTATGCAAATGCCATATCTACATTGGAAGAGGATCAAAAAAAGTTAGGAAGTGCTGTAATTAATTTAGGTGGTACAACAACACAAGTTGTTGTACAAAAAGGTTCTACTATCCTTTATAATGATTTTTTACCTATAGGAAGTGAACATATTACAAATGATATATCTGTTACGTTTCATACTCCATATAGTGCTGCTAATATGATAAAAAAACAATATGCAACATTACTTCCTTCAAGAGATAGTGAAAATGAAAATGAATTAAATATAAAAAAAGTTAAATTACCAATTTTGGGAAATGAATCAGAATCCAAAGAGATCTCTTTGGATCAAATTCAGCCTATTTTACATGCAAGAATTGAAGAAACACTTTGTATCATATATGATAAATTAGTAGAAAGTGCTGCAATAGATAGTATAGATGGGGGTATCGTTTTAACAGGAGGTATGACTTATATTCCAGGTATTAAAGAGTTGGCTTCAATGATTTTTACTAATATTCCCGTAAAAATTGCTAATCCTCGAAATATACAAAATGGATATATTAATTTTAATACTCCTTCTATGTCAACAATAGTAGGATTACTTTTGTATGAATTAGATAGTGAAAATAATTTTGAGTTAGATAGTAATAGTGAGTTACGTAAAAATAATTCACTTCAAACACAAAATAATTTTATGCAACAGCAAACAGCAAATACTAGACCCTCTCAATCAACTTTAAACGATATTCAAGAGATTAAAACAGTAAATAAGCAAGAAAAAAAATCTAAGGGCTTAAGTAGTTTTTTAGATAAAATAGCAAGGTGGTTATAATGGATAATAATCTTTTTGATCATGATCATATAACAGTGCAAAAACCATCAAAAACTTTGTCGCAAAATGCTGCAAAAATTGCTGTTATTGGTGTAGGGGGTGGTGGTTGTAATATGATCAATCATATGATTAGTGAAGGTACACATAAAATTGATTTAATAGTTGCCAATACTGATTTACAAGTATTAAATCTTTCAAAAGCTCCTAAAAAAATCCAACTAGGAATTGAACTAACTCGTGGATTAGGTGCAGGTATGAGACCTGATGTTGGAAGAGATTCTGCTTTAGAAAATTATCAAGAGATAAAAGAATCACTTGAAGGTTCTGATATTGTATTTATTGCAGCTGGATTAGGTGGCGGTACAGGAACAGGAGCTGCCGCGATTATTGCAAAAGCCGCAAAAGAGGTAGAAGCTTTGACAGTTGCTGTTGTAACAAAACCTTTTAAATGGGAAGGAAAAAAAAGAACAGGATTGGCAAATTTAGGTCTTGAAGAGATAAAAAAAGTATGTGATTCAATTATTGTTATTCCTAATGATAGATTAAGAGATATTGTAACAGAAAATGTTGGTATGAAAGAGGCATTTAAAGTTGTAGATGATGTTTTATATCAAGCTGTAAATGGAATGAGTGAGGTTATTTTAAAACCTGGGAGTGATGATATAAATGTTGATTTTGCTGATGTAAAAACTATTATGCAACATAAAGGTATCGCTTTGATGGGTATAGGAAAAGCAAAAGGGGAAAATGCTGCGAATACTGCATTAGAACTTGCAATAAAATCACCACTCTTAGATGAAATATCACTGAGTCACGCAAAAGGGATTATGATCCATTGGACCATAAATCCGGATGTTTCTATGTTTGCTATTGGTGATGTTATGGAAAATATTCATGATACTTTAGTAGGAAATCCTGAAATAATTTTTGGTACAACTACTGATGAAAATCTTGCTATTGATGAGATTAAAATCACTATTGTGGCAACAGGATTTGATGCACCAGAAGAGATAATAGAGGAAGGTGAACAAAAACCTATTAAAATACCTAAGCCAAATAATCCAAGAGGAAATGACAAAGATGATTATTATGATGATCCTCCACTTGAGAGAGGGTATTCTATAAGATACAGTTTTAATACTTAATAAAACTATATCTTATTCAAATACGATGATATCAAATTGACTTTGTTTAAGAATTAGTGCTTTATTATTGGAATTTTTTTCTTCATTAAGAGATTTATATTCTTCAACCATACACTCAAGATCTTTAATCTTTTTCTTCAATTCTAAGATCATACTTACTCCTGCTAAATTTATACCATCATCTCTAGTTAATACTAAAATACTTTTAATCATATCAATATCCTCTTGAGAGTATTGTCTAATCTTTCCTGACGTACGACTAGGAAGGACTAATCCTTCCCTTTCATATTGGCGTAATGTTTGGGGGTGTATGTCAAGGATTGAAGCAACCTCACTTATAAGGTATACTGGTTCATAATATGCTTTACCAAAAGACATCTTAAATCTCCGCTGGTAACTTTGATTCTAACATTTGAACACACTCTTTATCTAAATCTTCTATTTTAGGTAAAATTATATTTGCCTTTAAATATAAACTACCTCTTTGTTTTGTTTTTCTATTTAATGCCCCCATCTCTTTTACTCTAAATTTTTGATTTTGTTTTGTATTTTTTGGTACTTTTAATGTTATATCTTTAGTAAGGGTAGGAATTATAACTTTACCACCAAAAAGGGCTGTTTTTAAGGGTATGTCAAAAAGCTTAACTAAATCATCACCTTCTCTTTCATATTCTTGGCTATCATCTACTTTTAAAGTGATAATCAAATCTCCTCTAGGAAAACCTTGGGCAAGTTTACCTTTATTTTTTGCCCTTATTTTTTGACCATCTTTAATTCCTTCTGGAATTTTTATATCAAAAGATTCACCATTCATTGATACATTTTTAACCCCACCTAAAATCGATGTATTAAAATCAATAGAAAGATTTGCATGAATATCAAGATCTGGCTGAGCAAAACCTTGACCACCAAAGCCACTACTAAAACCACCTCTACTGCTAAATCCCGCAGCACCTTGTTGACCAAACATCTGTCTTAAGATATCGTTAATATCTACTCCAGCACCTTGTCCTTGTGCAAAATCGTGGAAGTTTTGTCCTCCAAACATATCATCACCATGGGTATCATATTGAGCTTTTTTCTCTTCATCTCCTAGAATTTCATAAGCGGCATTTATCTCTTTAAATTTCTCTTCTGCCTCTGGTGCTTTATTCATATCTGGATGGTATTTTTTTGCAAGAGTTCTGTATGCTTTTTTGATCTCTGCAATACTTGCATTTTCACTTACATTTAACGTTTCATATAAACTTTTTGCCATATTTTATCCTAATTTTTATATTTTATTATATTGAGAAAGAGATTATAGCACAAACTTGAGTCTAAGTCAATCAAGGTTAAAGTTATATAAAATGTTACAAGTGGTAATAACACTCATGATAAATAAGAATTATTTATAATTAAAAAGTATAGAGAAATAAAGATCCAAACCTTAACTGTGGGAAATAAAGATATATTTTTAATATTATTAATAATTAATTTTAAGTTTTTTACAAGTTTTAATGCATACAATTTAACATAAAAATTGAGATAAATTTTTAAATGTCAATTTTATAACAAGCAATAAATACAAAAATTTTTACAAGGATTACAATGAAAAATACTTTTACAATGACGGACAATAGAACAAATGAATCTTATGAATTTGATATCTTAGATGGTACAAGAGGACCTAGTGTAGTTGATATTTCATCTTTTTATGCACAAACAGGTATGTTTACTTATGATCAAGGGTATACTTCAACTGCAAGTACGAAATCAGCTATCACTTTTATTGATGGAGATAAAGGGGAATTACGACATAGAGGTATTGAGATAGAAAAATTAGTGGAAGATCATTCTTATTTAGAAGTTTGTTATCTCTTATTAAAGAAAAGATTGCCAAGTGCCAAAGAAATACAAAATTTTGATTTAGAGTTACGACATAGATCTTTTATTCATGAGAGAATGAAAGGATTATTTGATTCTTTCCCTATTACGGGTCACCCAATGGCTATTATGAACTCTGCAGTTGCTGCACTTACGGTATTTTATAATGAAGGGATAGACTTAAAAAATGAAGAAGAGTCTTTAGAGATGGCAGCAAGAATCATTGCAAAAATGCCAACAATTGCAGCTTTTTCATATAGACACTCTTTAGGTATTCCATTTATTTATCCAGATGTAAATAGAAGTTTTACAGAAAACTTTTTATACATGATGCGAGCATATCCAGGTGGAGTTATGAAAATAGGTAATGATGGTGAAAATACAATTTCTCCCGTGGAAGTAAAAGCTCTTGATGCTATTTTTTCATTACATGCAGATCATGAACAAAATGCTTCTACAACGACAGTTAGAAATGTTGCTTCTACACAAGCTCACCCTTATGTAGCTATTAGTTCTGGTATTTCTGCTTTATGGGGTAGTGCTCATGGTGGTGCAAATGAACAGGTTATTCGTCAATTAGAGATGATAGGTTCAGTAGATAATGTAGATGAATATATCGCAAAAGCAAAAGATAAAAATGATCCTTTTAGACTTATGGGATTTGGACATAGAGTGTATAAAAATTTTGATCCAAGAGCGAAGATTTTAAGAGGCTTACAAAATCAATTAAAAGATGAGCTAAAACTTGATTCAGAGTTAATGAAAATTGCTAGTAAAATTGAAGATATTGCTTTAAATGATGAGTATTTTGTATCAAGAAAACTTTATCCAAATATTGATTTTTATTCTGGTGTTATTTTAACAGCTTTAAAAATCCCTACATCTATGTTTACACCAATTTTTGTTATCGGTAGAACAGTTGGATGGATCACACAATGGTTAGAATATAAAGAAGACACAAAAGCAAAAATAGCAAGACCTAGACAGTTATATATAGGAGAATAGTGTATGACTCCAACAGAGCAGCTAATAGAAGTTATTACTTTTAGTTATGAACACTCTACATGGGTAACATGGTTAGTTATGTTTATGGGGGTATTTCAATCTGTAAGAGGTTTTGGAATTGCCTTTAGGGATAATAAAACCTATGCCGATATGAAAGCAAACCCTGATAAAACAGGAATAGCCCAGTTTTATACAGGAATAGTGGCTTCTATTTTAACTGTTGTGATATTTTTCTTGCCATATTTAATACAATAAATTATGAAATAGATATATAATTTTATTATATATTTATTTCTAATGATTTCAATTTTTTTATCATATAAAAATATATCCAAATTGCACCACTATATATAATTAGTCCTATGAGTATCCAAGCTACTACCACAGTACATTGAAAATAAAAAATAGCAATATATAAAACTATAGAAGGCATAAAAATTTGTCTATAGAAACTAATATAAGGGATGATAAAAGGTTGTTTAATCCCTTGTAAAACAGAGTTAGCAATAAATAAAGTAATAAAAGCAAAAAATACAATACTTTCTATCATCACATAATTATAAGCTGTGTTTATTACTTCTAAATCATTATCAAATAAAGAGATGATAGGTTTAGCAAAAAAGAATAAAAATATAATACCTATAAAACTCATAATATATCCATATTTTAATGCTTTATGTATTACTTCTGCTATTCTTATATAATTTTTTGCACCATAGTTATTAGCTACTATGGTACTTACAGCTGTAGTTAGTCCTAGCATAGGAAGGAGTGCAATTTGTTCTACTCTATATCCGATTCCAAAAGCTGCTACAGTTTTATATCCATAAAAAGAGACAAAATACATAATAATCATAGTTCCTAAAGACATAGTAAACATATTGAGACTCATAGGAAAAGCTTGTTTGGTGAGTTTTTTATAAATTCTTATATCTGGTAAAAATATTTTAGGAGATTTAAAATTAAATAAATCGGTTTTATAAAGTTTATAGATTATATACAAAAATGTCAAAAATTGTATAAGTATGGTAGCATAGGCAACCCCTTTAAAACCAAGTGAGGGGATAAAACCATATCCATAGATAAATAATGGGTCTAAAAGTAAATTTAATAGAAAACCAAATATAAGAGTATTCCGATAACTTTTTGTATCCCCTTTTGCTATTAATGCAGCATTTGCTCCTAATCCTAAAAGCATAGGGATAACACCTATTAAAATAATATTGGTATAATCAAGTGATAATTGAAGTGTTTTATTTTTAGCACCAAGAAGTGTGAAAATATCTGGTAAAAATATAAATCCTATCAAACAAAGTATACTAGAGACAATAGCAATAAATGTTAAGCCATTTGTAACAAATATTTGCGCTAATTTATATTTATGTTTTCCTAAACTATTACCTGTATGTGCTGTAATTGCTGAAGATAAACCAAAGCTTATCGATAAAATCATAAAAAAAACTATAAAACTGTATGAAAGAGCAGTTATAGCAACTGTAGATATCATACCTACATAAAAAGTATCCACCACATTGTACATAGTATTAAAAAACATTCCTATGCTTGAAGGGATTGCTATTTGTTTAATAAGTGTATTTATATCTTTTGTTAAGAGTTCATTTTTTTTCATTTTGTATTGTACCTAATATAAATTATTTTTATATCTTTATTTTGATATAATGGCGAAAAATATGAGGAAAAATGTGAATTTCAAACAAATAAGTATAGCATTGTATGCTACGTATCTTACGAATAGGTATGGATTAAAACTTAAAAAGGTAAAAACTTCAAAAGAGATTTTTGATTTACGATTAGAATATGCACATATATTGTTAAATAAATTAAATATAAGTGTAAAGGTCAAAAATAAAGAAAAGATACCAAAAGATGGTCAATATCTTCTGATCTCAAACCATAGAAGTATTATTGATCCTTTAATTATAGAGCTTGCACTTGAAAACTCAAATATTAATGGATATTGGGTGGCTAAAAAGGAATTATACAACTCTTTTTTCTTTGGTACTTTTACAAGAAATGCAGCAACGCTACTTTTGAATAGAGATGCCGTAAATATGACGCCATTTTTTAAGGAGATAAAATCTATTGTAAGAATGGGTAGTTCTATTTTTATTTTTCCTGAAGGAACAAGAAATAAAGAAGATATACCACTAGCACCTTTTAAAGAGGGATCAAGAATTATAGCTTTGAAAAATAGATTGCCTATTTTACCTGTATATATTAAATCAAATGCAAATGAAGTTCTAAAAGAAGCGATTGTTAAACGAACAAAAAATTTAACAGTAGAGATTGAGATAGGTGATATTATAGATTATAAAGATAAAACTCCTTTAGAAGAGAACTATAAAAAGCAGTTTTTAAAATAGTTATTTGTTTATATAAAAAAAGCTAAGGTTAAAAAACCTTAGCTTAGAAATATTGTTTTAAATATTTTTTATAACACTGGTGATTTAATAACCATCATTTTTTGATTTTGCATCTCTCTCATAGAATCAGCAATTCCGCCTAATCCTAATCCAGAGGTTTTAGCTCCTCCAAATGGCATCCAATCAACTCTAAATGCAGTATGGTCGTTTACCATTACAGCAGTTCCATTTAATCTTTTAACCGCTTTTAAAGCTGTGTCGATATTTTTTGTAAATACTGCTGCTTGGAAAGATACATCTAAAGCATTTGCTCTTTTAATTGCTTCATCGATATCTTTGTATGAATATACAATTACAACTGGTCCAAATACCTCTTTAGTTGAAACTAGCGCATCATCAGCAGGATTGACTATAACTGTTGGCTCAAAACAAGAATCTGAAATTCTCTTACCACCTGTTAAAATCTTTCCACCTTTTTGCACAGCTTCATTTACCCACTCTTCAACTCTATTTACTTCATTGTGATTAATAAGTGGTCCAACCTCAGTTTTAGGGTCAAGTTGATCTCCCACAACTAATTTTGAAGCATAATCACTTAATTTTCCTGCCACATCATCAACAATAGATTCATGTACAAATACTCTTTGAACTGATACACATACTTGACCAGCGTGATAGAAACCACCTTTTCCTAAATCTGGAATCATAGCATCAATATCAGCATCTGGCTCTACAATAACAGGTGCTACTCCACCGTGTTCTAGTGCAGCTCTTGTACCAGGGCTTGATTTTGAGTTTAAGTACCAACCAACTGGTCCTGAACCTATAAAAGTAAAGAAAGCAGTTTTAGGAGATGTTACAAGTAATTCTCCCCCAGCTCTATCACAAACAACAGCAGTAGCCCAACCATCAGGAAGTCCAGCTTCTTTTAGTAATTCTACTAATTTAACTGCACTCATAGGAGTTTGAGTTGCAGGTCTAATAATCACAGGACAACCAACAGCAAGGGCAGGAATTACTTGGTGAACTGCTAAGTTAAATGGGTGGTTAAATGCTGAAATAGCAGCAACTACACCAATAGGTTCTTTTATAGTATATGCCATTCTATTAGCACTACTAGCCGTATGACCCATAGCTATTTCTTGACCCTCTTGAACACCTAATTGTTCAATAGCGATTTTTACACCATTTATTGCTCTTTGGATTTCAACCTTTGAATCAATATATGGTTTTCCACCTTCACTTGCACAAAGAATTGTTAATTCTTCAACTTGTGAAGACATAATTTCCATTAACTTTTCTAAAATCTCAATTCTTTTATATTTTGGAAGCCAATTATCCACATCAAGAAATCTTTCATAAGCTGTATCTATTGCCTTTTGAACACCCTCTACACTTGTAAAAGGTACACTACCAACTACTTTACCATCAAATGGTGATGTTACTTCAATTGTACTCATTTTTTTCCTTTATTTTTATTTTATTAGATCATACATTGTTTATTAGCTAATAAATCATTTAAAATAGAATGATTTAAAGAGTAATCAACAGCCAAATCTATAAGGTGAACCCCTTTGCTATTAACACATTTTTCTAAAGTGTTAGCAAAATCTTCACAAGATGTTGGTCTATACCCTTTTGCACCATAAGATTCAGCATATTTAACGAAATCAGGATTTTCTAAATCTAATCCATAGCTATCAAATCCCATACCAGTTTGTTTCCATTTTATCATACCATACGAGTTATCATTTAAGATAATAACAGTTAAATCTAGTCCAAGTCTTACAGCGGTTTCCATCTCTTGTGAGTTCATCATAAATCCACCATCACCACAAACAGACACAACCTTAGCATTAGGTTTTACCATTTTAGCCGCCATACCAGATGGAAGTCCAGCACCCATAGTTGCTAAGGCATTATCAAGTAATAGTGTATTTGGTTTAGCACATCTATAGTTTCTTGCAAACCAGATTTTATATACACCATTATCAAGAGTAACTATATCATCAGCATCTAAAGTTTGTCTAATAGTTCTTACTGCTTTTTGTGGTAAAATTGGGAATCGCTCATCACCAAAATATTTAGAAAGTTTTGTTCTAATATCTACAGCTAATCTTTTATAATAGTCAAAATCCCAGTGTTCTTGTGGGGTAAGTGCTTCTGTTAGCGCACTAACACTAGAAGCAATATCACCAACAACATCAAGTTGAGGGAAGTAAGTATCATCAACTTCTGATGGGAAAAAGTTTAAGTGAATTACCTCTGTTGCCCCTTCATGATTTTCCATAAAAAATGGTGGCTTTTCAATAACATCATGACCAACATTGATAATCAAATCAGCTCTTTCAATAGCACAATGCAAGAAATCATCTTGAGATAATGCAGCTGTACTTAAACATAATTCGTGATTTTCATCAACTACACCTTTTCCCATTTGAGTAGCAAAAAATGGAATACCCATATCGTTAACTAATTTTGTTAAAGCTTCAGAGATCTCTCCTCTATTTGCAGCTGCACCAATTAATATTAATGGTCGTTTTGCTTTTTCTATCATTTTTACAGCGTCGTTAATTGAATTTGTATTTGCAGTTGGATAGTGAAAATCTTTTACAGGATATACATTGTATTCAACTTCCTCTTCAGCGATATCCTCTGGAAGCTCAATATGAGTAGCTCCTGGTCTTTCTGTTGTAGCTAATTTAAATGCTTCTCTCACCATAGATGGAATGTTGTTTCCATTTACAACTGTTTTAGCATATTTAGTCATAGGTTTCATCATACCAACAATATCGATAATTTGAAATCTTCCCTGTTTTGATTTTTTAATTGGTTTTTGCCCTGTAATCATAAGTAGTGGCATACCACCAAGTTGTGCATAAGCAGCAGATGTAGCAAAGTTAGTAGCTCCTGGTCCTAGTGTAGCTATACAGACACCAACTTTTCCTGTTAGTCTTCCATAAGTTGCAGCCATAAAACCTGCACCTTGTTCGTGTCTAGTTAAAACCAATTTAATTTTTGATGTTCTTAGTGATTCTAGGAAGTCAAGATTTTCTTCTCCTGGAATTCCAAATATATATTCTACGCCTTCATTTTCTAAAGCTTTTACAAATAAGTCAGATGCTTTCATTTTTTCTCCGTTGTTTTTATTAAGTTATTTAGAGTAGTTTCTCACAATTTCATTTAAAGGAGTATTAAAAAGTATAAGTATATAACTAAAGTAGATATTTATAATCAAAAAGAGAAAATAATGCTACAAAAATTCACATTATATTATTAAAATAAGTTATAATTGTTCTAAATACTTTTGGATAGTAAATGAATTTTAAGACCAAGTATATAGTAAAAATTTATTTTATATTTTTTTATATAGACTAAGCTTATATTAATTATAATTTTACTAAAATTCAATTGAGATAATCAATATCAAAAAAGGAATAAAAATGAAAAAACTTACGCATTCTATGATTGCTGCTTCTGTCTTGTTATCATCGGCAGCTTATGCGGTGACAGATCTAGAGACAGTTACTGTGACAACAGCAACTAAAACAGAAAAATCGATAGATGGTGTTCCAGCTTCAGTTATAGTGATAAATGAAGATGATATTAAAAGTATTGGTGCAGAATCTTTAAAAGATATTATCAATAAATCTGCTGGGCTTACAGTACAGTATGGAACTTTTCCAAGTGCTAGTTCAAAATCAAAATCTTCTATCTCTATTAGAGGTATGGGTGCTAATGGAACATTGTTTTTATTGGATGGAAGAAGATTATCAGGTGAGGTGAAAAATCCTTATGATTTAGATAGAATTCCAGCTAGTTCTATTGAAAGAATTGAGATAGTTAAAGGTCCTATGTCCTCTTTATATGGTGCTGATGCTGTTGGTGGAATTATTAATATTATCACGAAAAAGCCTACAAATAAACCAGAAATAAATCTTAATATAAGATATGGACAAAATAAAGATGGTGATGCAAAAAATAAAAATGTTGGCTTTGATATAAGAGGTAAAAAATCAAAGTTAAGATATAGTTTTTATGTAAATAAAACAAAAACAACACCTTATACACAAGAAGAGAAAACAAATACAAGAGTTGGGGTGGACAAAGAAATCCATCTGTCTTACCACCTTTACCTGGATATTTAAATCCAAACAACCCTAAAACAGGTGGGAAACCTATGTATTTACAAGCAGATGGAACTATTAAACCTAAGCCTTTAAATCCAGCAAATGTTGCAAATGATAAAGCAAAAGCAGCACAAGCTTTTAATAACTTTAAAAATGCAATACAAAGTAAGGTAAAAGATTCTTATACAAATGATGTAACTTATAGAGAAGAATCTGATATAAATACTATTGGAACAAGATTAGATTTTGATATTACAGATAACTCTACAATTGGTCTAGATATCAATTATTTAGAAGAGGATAGAGATGGATCATATAATGGAAATTTCCATCCTATGGGATTTATCCCACCTTTAGGTCATCCTAAAAATCCTATTGTTGGATATGATAATTCAGGAGATCCTATCTCTATGTTTCAAAAAATGAAAAAAGTAAAAGGGAAATGTCCTGCTTTTGATGTACCTGTAAATTCAAAAGATGAAAATAGAAGATTAGATATAGGCTTAGATTATCAAACTGCAATAAGTGAAGACTTATTTTTAAAATTAAGAGCATATAGTTCATATTATAAAAAAAGAAATACAACAACTATGAAGCATTATAAAGATTTTGGTTATCCAAATGAAGCAAAATCAGCAAGTAATGGTATGAATGCAAATGTTGATATTAAAACCTATGAAGCTGTGGCGAATTATAATTTAACAGAAAATCATTTTTTAACAGCAGGAGTTGAAAAAAGAGATGAGAAAAGGGAAGCTACAGTATTTGATAATACTCCAAATATGACGGAGAAAAAAGTTGATTATAAAGCTATTTATTTACAAGATGAATGGGATGTAACAGACTCTTTAAATGCAGTTATAGGTGCAAGATATGATGAAATTTCAAATGCAGATAATAAAGCTACATTTAAATTAGGTGTAACAAATAGTTTTTCTACTATGGCAAATTTAAGAGTTCTTGTAGCTCAAGGATATAGAACTCCTGATATTAGAGAGATGTATATAAATAAACAAACTCCAAGAGGTTTACAGCAAGGTGCAGATGTAGTTAAATATAATTTAAAACCAGAATTTACAAACTCTTATGAGATAGGTTTAGGTGGTAGAAATAATAAACTTTCTTATGATGCAGCACTCTTTTTAAATAAAATTAAAGATAGAATTTCACAAGTTAAGAAACAAAATAAAAATAACACTGGAGAATACTATACCTTTGAAAATATAAGTAAAGCCGAAACAAAAGGTTTAGAACTTAGTTTAAATTATGATATTTTAAAGAACTTATCAACAGGAATAAGTTATACAAAATTAGATACAGAAGATAAAAAGAAAAAAAGAGACTTAGAGTTCAATCCAGAACAAACAGCTTCTTTTAATCTAAATTATACTCCAATTGAAAGTTTAAGTTTCTTAGCAACGGTTAACTATGTAGGGGAACAAAAATATTATGAAAAAAATAAAGCTAAGAAAGAAGTTGAAAAAACAACAGATGATTTTACTTTAGTTGATCTTAATATTAACTATGCAATAAATAAAACTTATTCTATTTATGTGGGTGTAAATAATGTGTTTGATAAAGAGGTTGATGATATTTTAGGTTCTAATGTAGGAACTTTTTACTTCACAGGTTTACGAGCAAAATTCTAAAAAAATTTATAAAGAGTAGAAAATATCTACTCTTTATAGTAAATGTTTAAAGTAAAGAACCAGCTAAATACCCACTTGAAAATGCCCATTGGAGGTTATATCCGCCACATGGTCCATCTATATCTATAATTTCACCTGCAAAATATAAACCTTTTATAATTTTACTTTGCATAGTGTTTGGATCTATCTCTTTTAACATAATACCACCCCGTGTAATCATCGCTTTATTAAATCCATCATGTCCTATGATAGTAAATGGTGTCCATGCCAAAATCTTAATAAGATGGTTTTTTGATTCACCTTTTATATTTTTGTAGTTTACTGTTTTCTCAATATTACATAGAGTACACAATTCAATAGCTAGTGAAGTTGGAATAATAGAAGATAAAATCTCAATAATATTTTTTTCTGGGTCTTTTGCACTTCTACTTTTAAGTGTTTTGATAATCATATCTTCATTCATACCATGCGTTAGATTTACCAAAATAGGCACCTCTTTATAGGTATCCAAAAACGGTGTAATTTCTCGTGCAAAATCTAAAATTACAGGTCCTCTAAGCCCTGTAGATGTGAATATGAGATCACCCATGGCGGTTAGTTTTTTTAGTTTTTTATTATGTGGAATATTTACTTTGATAGTGACTTTAGAAATAGTATCAGCACGACAGTTCTTTTGCCAAGTTTCTTTTGTAGAAAGTGGCATCATAGCAGGATAAAGTTTGGTCACACTATGCCCCAATTTTTGTACCATAGTAAAACCATCACCAGTTGCTCCCATTTTTGGATACCCCATACCACCAGTTGCAAGAAGTATGTTTTTTGTTTTATAGGTGGTAGTTTGTGTTTTTAAAGCAAATATTCTATCTTCTTGTGTGAGTATCTCTTGGGCTTTTTCATCGCACACTACTTTTATATCTAATCTTTCAAGTTCCTCTTTTAGGGCGTTTATTACCGTAGTTGAACTATGTGTTATTGGAAATATTCTAAAGCCATCAGGAATATGAGTTTTAAGGTTTATACTTGAAAAAAAATCTCTTAAATCTTTATAATTCATTTTATTTATAGCACTCGTCATAAATCGACCATTTTTTCCAAAGGATTGCATAAAAGAGGTATTGTCTAAAGTATTACTTAGATTACATCTTCCCCCACCCGTGGCTTTAAGTTTTGTAGCTATTTGTGAGAGTTTTTCTAAAAGTAAAACTTTTTTACCATCTCGTCCAGCTTTTATAGCCCCTGCAAGTCCAGCAGCTCCAGAACCCACTACTATGAGATCATATTGGATATCACTCATAATTACTTTTTTCTTGCTTTAAGATATGCTCGTTTTGGGGCAGGGTAGCCTTCAATAGTTTTTGATGGGTCATTGGGGTCTCTAAAATCATCTAAGCTTTTACCAAAAGTCCAAGGGGTTACTCTTTGTTCTTTTTCATCGGTTGTTGTTATCTCTATAAGTTCTATATCTGTAAAACCAGCTCGATGAAGCCAGTTTTTAAAGCAGTTTACAGTTGGAAGAAAATAGACATTTGGTATCATGGCATATCTTGATTGTGGACATAAGGCAACTTCCTCTTCCCCATCTATACTAAAACTATCTACTATAATCTCTCCATTTTTATTTAAGGCTCTATTTAAAGATTTTAAAGAGGCTATTGGGTCACTTCTATGGTATAAAACACCTAACATAAAAATCATATCAAATTTGTGCTCATAAAACTCAAGATGTTCAACCCCTAAAAGCTCATACTTGATAGTACTTTTTACAAAATGATTTATAAAATCAAATTGCGTTTTAAAAATAGCTGATGGATCGAATCCTACTAATCTTTTTGGTTGTTCTTCTAGCATTCTAAACATATAGTATCCGTTGTTACAGCCTACATCTGCTACTATTTTATCTTTTATATTAAAATGTTTTTTTAGAAGATTATATTTTAGATTGCTTTGCCATTCGCTATCTATTTTTAATCCGCACAGTGAAAATGGTCCTTTTCTCCAAGGGATTAAAGCCTTCGCATTTTTTTCTAATAATGCAAATTGTTCATTCGTGATATCTTTTCTATTCCCGATGGTGATCCAGTCGTCGTAAGATATAGCCAAATTATTAGCATCTATTGTTTGGATATTTTTTAAAGCTTCTCTCATAGGAATTATATTTTTCCACTCAAGCCACTTTTTTCTTTCTTGTCGTATTTTATCTATATTCATAAAAGCGATTTTACTTAAATTTTCTTTAACAGTTGCTCAATATCGTTTTAGGGAAAGATTTTTAGGATTTTCTTAGATATTTCTTAAATATAAATAAAATTTAAGAGTCTTATGTCGAATTTTGCAAGATTTAGAGAATTAAAGAGTATAATCACGTATGTAAGTTGTAAAGAGGAGTGTTTATGTCGTTTAGTGTGGAAGCTAGTTTAAGTTAGTGGCTTTGCATATATACATGGGCATGTATACGTAAATTGGTAATGGTAAGATATAATGATTATAGGATGAATTATGAGTATGATATTAATTAATACTGCTTCGAATTCTTTTGCATATACTAATAGTGATAGTGTGGTAGATAATAGTGCAGCTACTACAGAGAAAGCAAAGGTTTTAAGTTTAGAGAGTGAAAATGAGAAGCTTCATAAAGAGGTAGAAAAACTTAGCTCTGAAAATCGATCACTTCAATCTCAAGTATCAAAGTTTAAATCTGCTGTAAAGGTTGATATTAGTAGTATGTTTAAGAAAACGGGAGATGTGGAGAGAAAATTATCTCAGACTACTGAAGAATATTTATCTAAAAATAATGTAAATATGGCAAGTGAATCAGCAAATTTTATAAAACAAAATGTGCAGTTTCAATCTGGTAGTATGCTTATGTCTCAAGCAAATGGATCTACAATTCAGGCACAAAGGTTATTAAGTTCTTAGTGTTTGAAATGAGTAAGGTAAAAGAGTATTAAATTAGTATTGGTAGTGGCTTTATTAATTTTCAGATACTATATATAGAAGTAAGGAAGTAGTATGTCAAAAGAGGTTAAGTTAGATAAAGCAACTATGATTGTGTCTGAAACAGATGAAAAAGGGATAATTACTTATGTGAATGATGATTTTTGTAATATATCTGGATTTACGAAAGATGAACTTATTAGACAAGCTCATAATATAGTCAGACATAAAGATATGCCCAAATCATTATTTAAAGATTTATGGAAATCAGTAAAGGCAGGTAAAACTTGGAAAGGTATAGTTAAAAACTTTTGTAAGAATGGAGATTTTTATTGGGTGAGTGCTACAGTATTTCCTGTTATTAAAAAAAGTGGGAAAACAAAACTAATATCAATTAGAACTAAACCTTCTAGCGATGAAGTAAATAGTGCAATGGATTTGTATGCTACATTACGAGGTCAAGAGTGATGTTATTTTCAAGTAGAAATGATATAAATAGTATAATAGGTACATTAGATTATTTAGAAAAGTATATTAAAGATGATATTAATGATGTAAAGTTTAAAAGTAGGGTGCAAGATAAAAATTTAAAAAAAATAGAAGATAAAATTCTTTCTATTGCTTCATATATCCAAACTCAAAAAAATCAAGACTTAAAAGTGTATGGTGAAATAATGCTTGTTTGTGAAAGACTGTCTGATGGATTTTCAGATGATGAAGTGACTGAAGTTTCTAGTGATGCAAAAATAAATTATATTGCTAAAACTAT
>PDWI01000832.1_pt1 | contig 50189 bp, 49 predicted proteins | sample 1430891 | NCBI WGS metagenome assembly PDWI01 (sample SAMN01162508, study PRJNA174530) | Oral metagenome, whole genome shotgun sequencing project. | biome: Marine environment; feature: Marine mammal; material: Swab sample of the gingival sulcus; isolation source: swab sample of gingival sulcus... | reverse complement strand
ATCACAAAGTTCTTCTACTATTTCTTTCATTTCGTCATAGGTAACAAATTCACTCATAATGAGATTATACAATAAAATATTAATTATATATAAAAAAATTTACTAAAATAAAAGAGGACAAGCTATTGTTTATCCCCTTATGGCTGAAAAAGCCTTTGTCATCCCTTAGACCCGTATAGGGCTTTGAGGCTGTATTTTAGAATATCTTTTTGTAAACCTAAACAAATCTTCTGTACAAACTATGAACAACTCCGAGAATGGAGAAGTTGTTATCGTAAACATATATAGGGTCAAGGAGTTCGTTTTCAGGTTGGAGCCTGATACGACTACCCTCATTGTAGTATGTTTTACAAGTTACGCTGTCATCGATGAGGGCAACGATTTTTTGACCATTATAAGCCGTATTTTTCTTTGTTACCACGATATAGTCACCGTCATAAATTCCTGCTTCTATCATGCTATCTCCCTTAATTTCAAGCATAAATATCTCACCTTGTGGGGCAAACTGCATGGGGATAGGGAAGAATTCTTCGGCTTCTTCCACTGCAAGGAGAGGTTCGCCTGCCGCAACCCTACCAAGAAGGGGAACATCGATCATTTCCTGTCGAGGTTGACTGAATACGGTATCATCCAGTATCTCGATTGCCCTAGGCTTAGTCTTATCTCTTTTTATATACCCTTTGTTTTCGAGCTTGTCTAAGTGAGCGTGTACGGTAGATGTAGATTTAAGGCCAACGTTTTCACATATTTCTCTTACTGTAGGAGGATAGCCCTTTGAAATCAGTTCACTTTTTATAAAATCATAAATTTGTTGTTGTCTTTTTCCAATATTTTCTTTCATACAATCACCTTTCTAAAAAAGAGTATAACACATATAAAGAAGAAATACAAACGTTTGTTCTTAATAAATAGCAGAAAAACGAACAAATATTCGTAAAAAATACCAAAAACGCTTGACAAAGAACACATGTTCCCATATAATTAAAGAAAAAGCAAACGAATGTTCGGAGGAAGTTATGAAAAAAATTTATGTATTTGGTTTAGCGTTGGGGTTAGCTATTATAATGGTTTTCTTATCTTCGCATAGAATAAATGGAGAAATAAACTACGAGAACATAATATATAGACAGATAACGGTTAGCAGTGGAGACACGCTTTGGAGCCTTGCCAGTGAATACAATAGTAGCGGGGTGTTGGAGCCGAAAGAATATGTTGATCTAATTAAAGAGGTCAATAATCTTGGGAGTGACAAGATAATGAGTGGAACACATCTTGTCATGCCGGTGTTCCCTGAAATAGCGGATTAGACTAATTTGTATTTACTATAGATATTATCCATATCACTTTTACGAAATGAAACATACTATCAATTATTTTTGTTAGTATGTTTCGTTTTTTATGACAGTGTAGTATATTATAGAAAAAGGAGGATTTTATGAGCGGGAAAATAAAAAAAGCCTATAAGTCTTCATCCAGTATTTATGATGAAGTGTTAACGGCCAATAAATGGTGGAGTAAGTTATACAATAATATTTTTTGGGGTGGGCTTGATGATGTAAAACTCGCGAATAAACTACTGAGTTATATACCCGATGACTTTAAAGGCGTTTTACTTGACGTGCCGGTTGGAACAGCCGTATTTACGCATAAGAAGTATAAACGATTAAAAAAGGCTAAAATTATAGCCCTCGACTACAGTAAAGATATGCTAACAAACGCCAATGAAAAGCTTTGGGAAGTAAAAAATGTAAAACTAGTAAGAGGGGATGTTGGGAATCTGCCTTATAAGAATAATACATTTGATATCGTATTAAGTATGAATGGCTTTCACGCATTCCCAGATAAAGAAGCCGCTTTTTTAGAAACATATAGGGTGCTTAAAAAAGGCGGGAAGTTCATAGGATGCTTTTATATAAAGGGCGAAAATATACTGACGGACGCATTGGTAAACTATCTTTTTGCCAGAATGGGTTGGTTTACAAAACCATTTGATACCTTTAATTCTCTAAGGTCAAAACTCCTTACCATGTATGAGAAAGTGTACATTCGTAAAGAAGGATCCATTGCTTATTTTATTTGTAGGGGGTAAAAAGTTATGAAACTAGCAGTTATAGGCTCAGGGCTAATCGTGAAGATGGCGTTAGAGTGCTTGGAAAAAATAGATAATATAGAAGTGAAAGCTATTTGTGTTCGAGAAAAAAGCAGGTCAAAAGGAGAGGAGTTGTCCAAAAAACATAAAATCCCTCTCGTTTATACCTCCTATGAAAAGTGTCTAGAAGATAGTGGTATTGATACCGTTTATATTGGTATAGTCAATAATATGCATTTTGAATATGCGAAAAAAGCTCTTTTAGCCAATAAACATGTGATACTAGAAAAACCCTTTGTCGATACGTTAGAGCAGGCGCTTGAGTTAAGAGATATCGCCTTAAACCATAAGCTATATCTTTGGGAAGCGATTACTACGCTATACTATTCCGAGTTCATTACCCTACAATCTCTTGTGCAAAGACTTGGTAAGATTCATTTAATTGACGCTAATTTCGTACAGTATTCAAGCAGATACGATAGGTATTTAAAAGGGGAGATAACACCGGTGTTTGATCCCACATTTAATGGAGGGGCTCTTAGAGATCTTAATATATACAACATACACTTTATCGTAGCCCTGCTTGGGCTTCCTGCCAGTACTACATACTTTGCGAATAAGGGGTATAATGGGGTGGACACTTCGGGTGTAGCCGTCCTTAGTTACGATGGGACGAAAGCAGTAGCCGTTGGCAGCAAAGATTCTAGAGGTCTTAGTAGAGCAATAATATACGGCGAAAACGGCTATCTATCCTATGATAATGGAACGAGTTCGCCGTCAGCGATAAGTGGAATAATAGACGGAGAAACTATAAACTTAAAGTCTGACCGAGAAAGAAACAGGATGATGGATGAGTTTATAGCATTTGAAAAAATGTACTCAAAGAAGGATGATAAACAGATGACAAGATACTTAAATCATACCATAGACGTGATGAAAGTGATTGATAGTATTCGAGTAATGTAATAGATTGTAAAGTGATCCTTTTTTGTATTTTATGGAACTCTTGTCAACTAGTTTCGTCTAAGTATTAGGAGGTGAAAACAATGAAAAAAATTATGATATTAATCCTTGTCATCCTATTAATGGTTAGTGGTTGTAAGTACATAAGCAAGGAAGATAAGGGGAACCAAGGTAGCTCATCATCAAGTAGTAGTAAAGAGGAAAAGGAGTCATCCAAAGAACTGACGGTAAACATGAAAGTAAACAAGGTTAAATCAGAAGAGATAAAGGGCTCGAAGGACGCAGTAGTGGACTTTGGACTGTCGTTATTAAAAGAAGTTAGAAAAGATGGAGAAAATGCATTAATATCGCCATTATCGGTTTTTACGGCGCTTTCGATGACAGCAAATGGCGCGGATGGCAATACGCTAACTCAAATGGAAGAGGTGCTGGGCCTAAAGGTGCAAGAGCTTAATGACTTTTCGCATAAATACTTAGAGGCTACGCGCAAAGATGATTCATCGTTACTTCATATCGCAAACTCATTGTGGCTAAAAGACGATATAGATGTACAAGTAAAAGAAGACTTTCTACAAAGAAATGTAGACTATTATGATTCGGATGTTTTTGTGTCTGCGTTTAATGATAAGACAAAAGAGGATATCAACAACTGGGTAGAAGATTATACATCGGGCATGATAAAGGAGATGCTTGATAAGATAGATAAAGACGCAGTTATGTATTTAATCAACGCACTATATTTTGACGCTGAATGGGAGGAAATATATCCTAGTAATAAGGTTTATTTGGGAGAGTTTACATCTAGTTTAGGTGATAAACAAGAAGTAGAGTTTATGTACAGTGAAGAGGGTGTCTATCTTGAAGATGATATGTCAACAGGCTTTATAAAGTACTATAAGGACAGAACGTATGCATTTGTAGCTTTACTACCTAAAGAGAATGTAACAGTAGAAGACTATATTAATGGTAAATCAGGCAAGGATATTATGGAAACGTTAAGTAGTGGGGAGGAAGATTCAGTAAGAGTATCCATCCCCAAGTTTAAAAGTGAGTTTAGCAGTAATCTAAAAGACGCTTTGATAGATATGGGCATGGAAGATGCGTTCTTTTATGAAATGGCAAATTTTGGTAAAATGGCAGAAGTTTCTCCGCCTTACAAGCTAGTAGTAAATAAAGTAATTCACAAGACTTTTATAGCGGTTAATGAAAGGGGAACAAAGGCAGGAGCAGCTTCAGCTGTAGAAATTACTAAAGAAATGGCGATGGAAGAACAAAAAAGCGTTTTCTTAGACAGACCCTTTATATATATGATAATTGATACAAAAGAGGAAGTGCCGATTTTTATCGGAACGGTTGAAACCCTTCAGTAGAGGATGAAAGGAATAGTATGAAAAAGAAGAAGAACTCAAAAATAACAAATAATAATTCAGTTGTAATGGTAATTGATATTCAAGAAAAACTATTACCAGTAATAGAAAACAAGGAAGAAGTACTATCGAATACGAAGTTATTACTTAAGGCATCAAAAGTGCTGGGCATAAAAACCATTATAACGGAGCAGTATCCAAAGGGCCTTGGCAATACAGTGGCTGAAATAAACACAAATGACTCTAAAGTTATTGAAAAAACCTCTTTTTCCGTTTGTGTCGATCATAAGAAAAAAATAGATAAATTAATCAAGAAAGGGAAGACAAAATTTATAATAGCAGGGATTGAAACTCATGTATGCGTATTTCAAACAGTAAGAGACTTGCTTGCTAAAGGCGTTGAAGTTTATCTATTATCAGACGCAGTGGGTTCGAGAAAGAGCATAAACAGTATTCAGGCAATAGGGACACTTAGAAAAATGGGGGCAACGGTAGTGCCAACCGAGACGGTTTTATTTGATATACTAAAAACGTCCAATCACAAAAAGTTCAAGGATATTTCTAGGCTAATCAAATAATATTTTTATAAAGATAAATAAAATCTAAAAACTCTTGCAATGACTTGACAAGGTGACATGGTGTCACTATAATGAAATTAAGATTGAAATGGAGTATTATGCAAGATAAAGAAAAGATGCTTAGAGAAGAGAAAATTGGTAAACTGCTGTTTAAGCTTTCACTACCAGCCACAATTGGCATGATGTTCAATGCCCTTTACAATGTTGTGGATACTATTTTTGTGGGAAGAGGAGTAGACGCCCTCGCCATTGGGGGGCTTACTATTGCTTTTCCTATTCAAATGGCTATCATGGCCGTTGCGATGATGATCGGTATAGGTTCAGCGACGAACATATCCATTGCCTTTGGCGCGGGCAAAACGGAGGAAGCAAGTGCATACGCAGCCAACGCCTACACGTTAATTACCATTATTTCCGCGGTTATTACAACATTAGGTCTACTATTTATCGTTCCCTTATTAACACTTTTTGGTGCCTCAAAGACCCTTCTACCTTATGCAAGAGACTATATGAGTATTATATTCATCGGTACCATAGTGTTTTCTATTACCATGGTTAACAACAATATACTTAGAGCTGAGGGTAGAGCGAAAGTGTCGATGATTGTCATGCTACTCGGGACAGTATTTAACATTATTCTCGACCCAATATTTATATTTGGTTTTAAAATGGGGATAAAGGGCGCAGCAATCGCGACGGTTATCAGTCAGTTTATTTCGTTTTCATTCGTTATCGTCAATTCGATAAGAGGAAAGAGTATTATCAAGATAACGACTAGTCGATTAAAGTTAAAGGTAAAATATGTTAAGGACATTGTGAGGCTTGGACTACCGGCATTTATAAGAAATATAGTTGGGAGTCTGTTTGCGATATTCCTAAATAATAGCATTGTGTCCTTTGGTGGCGATATTGCTCTTTCAGCGTTCGGTGTCATCAATAGAGTTATGATGTTCCTATTCCTACCGATGTTTGGTATGCTTCAAGGATTTAGACCGATTGTAGGGTTTAATTATGGATCCGGTCAAATTGGCAGAATAAAAGAAACCATAAGAATCGGGATAAGGTATCTTGTTATCTACTGCTCTGTTGCGCTTGCAGTCATCCTTACGTTAAACCTACCGATAATAAAAATGTTTACTAGTGATAAGGCAGTTTTAGATCTTGGGGCTCATGCGATAAAGATAATGTTTTTAGGTATTCCGGTAGTCGGCATACAAATAATATCGGCAGCATTTTTCCAGTCCATTGGGAAGGCAAGGCCGGCGCTTATATTATCACTTCTTCGCCAAGTAATAGTGCTACTACCACTTATTTTGCTCATGCCAAGACTGTTTAATCTAGGCCTTAATGGTATATGGGTTGCGTTTCCGATGGCGGATATTTTGTCGACTTTTATAAGTGCTTTTATACTAGCAAAGGGGGTTAAGAGTCTTAAAGAGAATAAAGCGCAAGAAGCGATACAACCGAATTAAAAGAGTTCATTTTGTTGACAAACTTTTATGAATACAGTATTCTATTTTTAGAATAATCTTCAGGGTAGGGTGCGATTCCCGACCGGCGGTAAAGTCCGCGAGCTTAATGGCTGATTTGGTGAAATTCCAAAACCGACAGTATAGTCTGGATGGGAGAAGATTTATATACGCCTTTGAGGGTAGAGGACGCTCCCATGTAATAAACCTAATAGATTCATTCTATTAGTTTTTTATTTAAGGAGTTATTGATATGAGCGCAAAAAAAATAACCGTATTAGCGATGTTTTCAGCACTTGCCTTCATAGCTGTTGCACTTATTCGAATACCGATGTTTTTGTTCTTAAGCTATGAACCAAAAGATGCGATTATAACCATAGCCGGATTTATTTTTGGCCCATTATCAGCGCTATTAATAACAGTAGTAGTCTCCGTGGTGGAAATGGTTACCATAAGTGGCACAGGTGTAATAGGGCTTCTTATGAATATTATGGCTACGGCAGCCTTTGCATGTCCTGCATCGTATTTTTTCAAAAAAGATAAGACGATTAAAAGTGCGATTATGGGATTACTGGTCGGGCTAGTTTTAATGACCGGCCTTATGCTGTTTTGGAATTATCTTATTACGCCATATTACATGGGGGTGCCAAGAGAGGAAGTAGTGAAACTACTTATACCGGTTATATTACCATTTAACATTGTAAAAGCGTCTCTTAATGGTATTCTTACCATACTGCTTTATAATACTTTTGTTAAAAGACTGATTCGTTCAGGTTATCTAGAAATAGAGTAAATTTTATCATTTTAAATAAAATCAACTAAAAAAATAGCTTATAATTATTCACTTTAAATATCCTTTATGATATACTATTATTACTTTTGAAAAGGAGTTCCCATGACTGAAAATAATAAAAGAAAGCGCTTTGAGGCGCTAGAAAAACGCATCGAATTTTTTAGGATTTTGAATTTAAAGTTAGACTTATCAAGAGGTAAACCTTCCCCTGAACAGTTAGACATAAGCAATAGTATGTTGGAGTTGCCTTTATACGATTCCTCCAGTGAATTTAATGAGATTAGGAACTATGGTAATTTACAAGGACTAGAGGTTGCCAGACAGTTATTTAGTGAGTTGCTCGATGTATCCAGTAAGAACATAATAGTTGGCGGAAATTCCAGTCTAACTATGGAGTATGAGACGCTAGTAAGCTTTATGCTTTTTGGGACAGTCACTAACAAAAAACCTTGGAGAAAATACAGAAAGGTAAAATTCATCTGTCCGGTACCAGGTTATGACAGGCATTTTGCAATGTGTGAGCAACTAGGTATAAGCATGGTAAATGTCCCTATGCTTGAGGACGGCCCTGATATGGACATGGTGGAAAAACTTGTTAAAGAAGACGCGAGCATAGTAGGAATGTGGTGTGTGCCAAAATACTCCAATCCTACAGGAGCAGTTTATAGTAGTGCAACTATTGATAGACTTGCAAAAATGGAAACAAAAAATAGCGACTTCACGATATTGTGCGATAACGCATATAGTGTTCATGATTTTTACAGGTTTGAAAAAGTAAAAAGCCTTGTAAAGGCATGTAAGAAATATGGAAATCCAAACAGGGCGATTGCGTATACATCTCTTTCAAAAGTAACTCATGCAGGAGCATCGGTTGCGGCTTTGGGTTCAAGTAAAGAAAATATTGAGTATATGCTAGGTATTATGTCTGCTTATAGTATTAGCTTTGATAAGGTAAACCAATATCGACACACCAAGTATTTGAAAAATCTAGCCAACATCAAAGAACACATGAAAAAGCATAGAGATATACTACTTCCTAAGTTTGAAAAGACGTTAGAAATTCTGGAGACAAACCTAGGTGGTAAGAATATCGCGACGTGGACGAAACCAAAAGGCGGCTACTTTATTTCTTTTGATCTAAACGGTGTTTCCGCAAAAGAGACTGTTGAAATGTGTAGAAAATTAGGGGTTAAACTAACACCCGCAGGCGCAGCTTTCCCATATGGTAAAGACCCCAATGATTGCAATATAAGACTTGCACCATCGTTTGCCAATTTAGAACAAATTAATCTGGCGATGGGCGTCCTAACAGCTGTTGCAGAGTATCTTTCATTAAGAAACGACCTGAAAAAATAATGGGGTGACAAAATGTCTAATAATATAAAAGTCGGTATAATAGGTGTCGGCAACATGGGCCAAGCTATCTTGAGGGGTTTAGCTAATACCATGAGTACGGATGATATTTATTACTTTGATTTGTCAAAAAGACGATGTGATGAGGCTTTTGAAATAACGAATAAAGATAAATGTGAAAGTAATAAAGAACTTGTAAACAAATCGGACGTTATTTTTGTGGCTGTAAAGCCACATTATTATGATGGTGTTCTTAATGACATAAAAGATAACATAAAAGAAGAAAAAATAGTAGTTTCAATTGCGCCAGGCATTACAATTAGTAGGATTAAACATATTGTAGGAGCTAACGTAAAAGTTGTTAGAAGCATGCCGAATACTCCTGTTAGTGTGGGAGAGGGAATGTGTGCACTTAGTTTTTCGAATGACAGTTACTCAGATGCCCAAAAGGCCAACATTATTTCCCTATTTGAATCATTTGGGAAAGCGATAGTTATTGATGAAAAAATGATGAACGCAGTTGTGCCAATAAGCGGTAGTTCACCGGCTTATTTTTTCATGATGGTAGAAGCTATGGCAGACGCTGCGGTACTCACTGGACTTAGTAGAAAAGATAGTTATACATTGGCAGCTCAGACTATGCTAGGCAGTGCAAAGATGCTTTTAGCATCAGCTGAGCATCCCGGAAAGCTTAAGGACGATGTCTGTTCACCCGGCGGCGCAACAATTGAAGCAGTAAAAGTGCTTGAAGAAAAAGGCTTTAGAAGCGCTATTATTGACGGCATGAAAGCCTGCTATGATAAAACGAAATCCATGGAGAAATAAATGGAAAAATTTAAAAAGATAGATAAAGAACAAATATATAAGGGCTTTCGAATAAATGTCGTAAAGGAAAGACTTCTTGCACCAAATGGTAAAGAAGTGTTTTGGGATATCGTTGAACACATTGGTGCTGCAGCCGTAGTTCCGGTTGATGAAGACGGTAAAATCTTAATGGTGAAGCAGTATAGAGCCGCCTCGGATAGCATCACTCTTGAAATACCGGCAGGGGTACTGGATAGTGTGGATGAAGATCCTTATGAGTGTGCTAGAAGAGAGCTTAGAGAAGAAACAGGATATGAAAGTGATGACATAGAGTATCTTTATAAATTTTACTCTTCAATTGGCATATGTTCAGAAGTTATACACATATACGTTGCCAATAATCTTAAGAAATCGGTTCAGGATCTAGATGAACATGAGATTATAGAAGTGTACCGATTTTCAATTGATGAACTAATTGAAATGATATTAAAAGGAGAGCTATTAGATAATAAAACAATATCAGCTATTCTTATGTACAAAGAGTTTCTAAGTAGAAGTAATTAATCATGGAAGGGAATATAGAAGAATTTTGCAGATACCTAAAAGTGGATAAACAAATGTCCGAAAGTACTGTTATATCGTACAAAAGAGATATTAAGTCGCTTGCGAAATATTTAAAGCAGAAGCATTCTATTAGTGATGTAAATAAAATAAATGAACTTCACATAAATAATTATTTGAAGAATGAAGAAAAATCGGGAAAAGCAGATACCACTATTTCAAGAAGAATATCAAGCTTTAGACGATTTTTTAGTTTTTTAATAAAAAACCATAAAATTAATAATTATCCGGTAGAAAATATTAAGAATCCGGTTATTCACAGAAAACAAATTGAGTATTTAACCTTTGAGGAAGTTGAAAAGCTTCTTAGTGTTCCAAATGGAAGCACTGATAAGGACATTAGAGATAAGGCACTCATTGAATTAGTTTACGCAACAGGCATGAAAGTGACGGAATTAATCAATCTTAAAGTCGGTGATATTAATATTAATCTTGGCTATATACAGTGTGGAAACGGTGATAATGCAAGAGTGCTACCGATTACACAAATAGCGCAGTTATCACTTTATAAATATATTATTTCAGCTAGGAAAAACATCTTAAAGGGAGAGAACGACTTTTTATTCTTAAATATGAAAGGCAAAAAATTATCGAGACAAGGTTTTTGGAAAATCATTAAGCACTATGCAAAAAAATCAGGAATCAGGACGGACATAACACCAAACATGTTAAGACATTCTTTCGCGAAACACTTATTAGAAAATGGCGCTGACCTAACATCGGTAAAAGAATTGCTCGGACATGTGAGCATAAGCTCGACACAAGTTTACGCCGAAAAGTGTGACGCAAAGCTTCGTGATGTTTACCTAAATTCACATCCACTGGCGAAAAATCGCGTGGAACCTTTTTAAATAAGTTGCGTCTAATAAACAGGAGGAATGAAAGAAATGAAAAAAATTATTGTACTTTTTGTTTTACTAACCGTTTTAGTAACTGGATGTGCGAGTCAAAAGTTTGATGAGAAGGCATCGGATATGGCTCAACCAGAGACGATGGCTGAGAAAAAAGAAGCGGATTTTGGCGGTTCTCCAGAAACTAATGGAGAAATGAAAAATGAAGCATTAGAAGATGGGATGCCAGATTTTGAGGCTAGTAGAAAGATTATAAAAACCGGGAACATTAGAATAGAAACATTAGATTTTGATGCTTCTATAATATCGCTTAAAGAATTAATTAATGACTTAGGTGGTTATGTGTTCAGTGTTGAGGCATATGATGGAAGTGAAAGAGACGAATTCAAAAACAGGGACGCTTTTTATGTAATAAAAGTGCCTGCAGATAAATTCGATACATTTATGGAAAGCGTAAATGATGTAGGTGATGTAATTAATAAAAATGAAGCTAAAGAAGATGTTACCTCAACATATACCGATATAGAAGCTAGATTAAAGACGTTGTATGTACAGGAAGATAGACTTCTTGAGATACTTAAAGATGCCGATGATTTAGAATCTGTCATAACGTTAGAAAGCGCCCTTTCAGATGTAAGATATGAAATAGAGATGTATGAATCATCAAAAAGAGGACTTGATGAAAGAATTAATTACAGTGAAATTAATGTTTCCATAACGGAAGTGATAGAAAGGTCCGAAGGGAACAAGAGTAACAGAACGTTCGCAGAAAAGGTAAGTAATGTCTTTATAGATTCCCTTAAAGCCGTTGTTAGGACTAGTGAATACCTAGTTCTCGCGTTAGTTGCAATGGCGCCATTCCTAGTAATATTGGGAGTAATTGGATTAATTGTTTACCTAATAGTTCGTGGCATCATTAAGTCGAATAAAAAGCGTAAAGCAAAAAAAGCAGATAACCAAATAGAACAAAAGAAGGAAGAATAGCTTGGAAAGAAAAGTATTAAAAAGTGCTAAAAGAATCGTTGTAAAACTTGGGACAACATCAATAACCTATGAAAAAACTGGGAATATTAGCATTAAAAAGATAGAAAATATCATAAGGCAGGTAGCAGACTTAGTAAACAGTGGGATTCAGGTTATCCTAGTATCTTCGGGAGCGCAGGCAGTAGGTGTAAGCACTTTAAACCTACCTAAAAAGCCGGATAACCTGGACGAAAAGCAGGCGGTGGCGGCAGTTGGTCAAGCTAATCTGATGATGATATATCAAAAGCTTTTTAAAGAGTATGGTATAAACTCCGGACAAGTTTTAATCACGAAAGATGTCGTTAGCAAGAAGGAAAGAAAAAAGAATACGATTAACACCTTTAATGCTTTGCTTAAATATGGCGTGATACCAGTAGTAAATGAGAATGACACGGTTTCAACCTATGAGATAGAATTTGGGGATAACGATTCTCTTTCAGCAATAGTTGCTACCATCACAGACAGTGACCTACTGATAATACTATCTGACATAGACGGACTTTATGATGATAATCCTGCAAATAATCATAACGCGGAGTTAATCGACAAGGTTGAGGAGATTGACGATAGAATAATGAATATTGCAGGAGGATCAGATAGCAAGTTTGGAACGGGAGGAATGTATACTAAAATATTGGCTGCCAAGATTGCGGTAGAAAAAGGAGTAGATATGATAGTGGCTAATTCAGATAAAAAGGACGTACTTTACAAGATACTAGCCGGAGAAAAAGTAGGAACTCATTTCATAGCGAGAAAATAATCATGGAACAAAACAAAATTGATAGAATAAACTATCTGGCGAAAAAATCAAAAACAGAAAAACTAACACCAGAGGAAAAAGCGGAACAAAAAAAACTAAGAGCGGAATATATTGAAAGCTGGAAAAATGGTGTAAGAGGAACACTAGAAAACGTTTATATCGTAGAGGAAGATGGAAGCAAAACAAAGCTTGGGAAGAAAAAAGGAACTGAGAAGTAAATTACTGGGTTTTAGGAATAGTTTTGACGTTAAATATGTTGGCGAAGCGTCTGATGCGATTTGTAAAAAGCTAAGAACTAAAATCATATGCTATGATTATCTATTCCTGTATAATAGCTTTGGAAAAGAAATCAGTTTAAGTAGCTTATTTAATAATAAAAATATTGCTTTACCTGTAGTTTCCCGTAAGAAGATGTTTTTCAGGCTCATATCAGAAAATACATCCTACCAAAAGAACAAGTACGGTATAGATGAACCAACATCCGGTGAGATAGTAGAACCGACTGAAAGTAGTATAATAATACTGCCATCCTTGGCCCTTACTAAAGAAGGAGAAAGACTTGGATATGGTGGTGGATACTATGATCGATATTTGAGTGGACATAATTGTAAAAAGATAGGTGTTTGCTACAAAGAATTTATCGTTAATTCTGTGTTTAGCGAGGAACATGACATCAAGGTAGATGAGATTATTACAAATTGAGTAAAAAGTTTTAAGATGCTTTTTAATATAGCTACAAAATGAAAGACTTGAGGGGCAAAATCAAATTTCGTATTTGTGTTGAAAGGAGAAGAATATGAAAATTCACAAGAAATTATTAGTTATCACTGCACTTTTGTTGGTGTTTTCATTAACATCTGTTGCAGCGCCAAGCCCATGGGCTTTAGGTGAAGTAAACGAAGCAAGGCAAAAAAATTTAATAGTCGAAGAAGCCGATCAAAATTACCTAGATTATATAACCAGAGAGTTATTCTGTAGACTGGTTGTAAGAATGGTAGAAGTAGTAAATGGAAGTCCTATTGAGGTTTCGATAGAAAATCCGTTTGAAGATACAATCAATGAGTCTATCGTGAAGGCTTATCAACTTGGAATAGTAAAAGGAGTATCCGCTACAAAATTTGCGCCTGATAGTCTTATAACAAGGCAAGAGGTTGCTGTTATGATGATGAGAGCGCTTAGGGCGTTAGATGAAATTAAGGGAACATCTTTTTCAAAGGATATTGATGTATCGGGTATTCATTTTGCAGACGAAGATAAAATAGCAGAATGGGCGCTTTTAGAAATAAAAGAGGCTAATAAGCTTAACATCGTAAAAGGGGTAGGTAGCAATAAAATTAATCCACTTGGAAATACTACTGTTGAACAAAGCATACTACTTAACCTTAGAATATACTTGCTATTCAATCCACCATCAGGCGGCGGAGGCGGCGGAGGTGGTACACCGGAACCTCAAAATCAACCGCCATATGCAGATGACGCATTGCATGAGTTTGAACTAACTATAAATGGTAAATTACCTATTGATGCAGATGATGTATTCAAGGACCCTGAGAACGATATCATAAGGATTGTATCAGCTAATTTGGTAAAAGATGAGACAGGGATTTCACCAAAACCTCTTGGAGAAATGAAGATTGATAAAAATGGAAACTTACTTTATCTTGCAGGTGCACTAGCAGGAAGTGAACAGTATGAAATAGTTGCTTCTGATGGAATGGCGCTAAGCAAGCCGGTAACAATTACGATGACCATCGTTAAGGATGAAATATCTCCTTGAATCAATAAGTAGTTGATTCAAAAAACTCGAAGAGTTGAATTAGTGAGGGGGGCTTGAGACTGTCGACAAAGTTGACACTATCCAGACGCTAGAAATGGATGAGTTTCAAGCAACGAGGAAAAATGCGGAGCGCATTGTGCATAGACGTACATAAGCTTCGCATTTATTTTGCAGTAAGAACGTCTTTTGTCAACAGTCGGAATGTCTTGAATTATCAAAGGCTTTTTTATAAAAAGTTTTACCATCATCTTGATTATGCAGGATATGACATGTAGAATTGTAAGAAATTTATTTAGTAATGAAGACATTTAAATTAATTAACTTTTCCTTAACAATAATATAACAAATTGTAGATGATTTTTATTTTTTGTTGTAGTATTATTACTAAATTGAAGAGAGTCGAACACCTAGTCTGTGTCAGGATATATTTAGGCGCTTTTATGTCTTTTTACCTTGAAGGACAATCAGCCAGTCAGCGACTCAAAAACAAAAAATCATTCGATATGCATCACGATAGATGCAGTCAGTTAGTACCGTAAAAAAGTACGGACGTAAGCGTTAGCTTATGGGGTTGCTTTAGCAAAACTACGAAGTCAACTTAGCGTGAATTTTTGTTGAGGCGTTGAAAAGGGCGGACAGTACCGGTAGTATGATAGGGCGCTTTGAAACAGGCTGTGCGAAAACTCTCCTGAATAACGTAAAGGGTAGAAATACACGGAGATATCTATGAAAAAGAAAATAATAATAATTCTAGTAGTAGTATTCATATTAAGCGCTATAGCTGCGGCTATATTATTCTTTATGAAAAAAAGAAACAACAATAATATGGATATGATGGGTGAAATGGATTTAATGCAAGAACCTATTATGCGTGGTACCATAGAAAATACCATATCTGCTTCAGCACCAGTAAAACCAGCTGATGAGTATACGCTCAATTCATTAGTTGACGGTACCGTTATTTTTTGCGAAAAAAATGAAGGGGATACGGTAAAGAAAGATGAAATACTCTATCAGTTTGAAGACAAGGACACGCAAAAAGAAATTAACAAAGCAAATAAAGCGGTTGATGAAGCAATAAGAAACTATGATAAAATAGCGGAAGGGTACGAGAAACTCTCCGTAAAAGCTACGGAAGAGGGACAAGTTATCTCGCTAGATGTAAAACTAGGCGACGAAGTATCTGCCGGTCAAATTATCGGTAAAATTGAAAATAGAAAAGTGATGGTTCTCGAAGTTCCTTTTCTTGCTATTGATGCGGGTTCCTTTATGCCAGGGCAACAAGCAGAGGTGATAATAGACAGTTCCTTCGAGAAGCTGAAAGCTAGCGTTTTAGCAGTATCAAGACTAGAAGAAGTGGGCGTAGGGAATTCTATTGTAAAGAAAGTAAAACTGCAGTTAGCTAACCCTGGTGGAATAAAAGATGGAACCAAAGCAAGTGCCTATGTCGGAGCGTCAGCTTGCAACGAAATCGGAGAGATAAAGTACAAGTTCAGTGGCGATATACTATCGGAGGGTACAGGAAAAGTTATGGCAATAAATGCTCAGGTAGGTGACAGCGTATACAAAGATCAACGTGTCGTTAGTCTATCGAGTGAAGACATCGATGAGCAGCTAAAAATTGCTCAGGAATCCATTGACGCGGCAAAAGAAGAAGTAAAAAGGGCGGAGGAGCTAAAAAACAATTATATTTATAAATCTCAAGTAGACGGTACCGTTATCGAAAGAACCGCAAAAGTAGGGGATAATATTAAAAGTGGAACTACTTTAATGACCATATACGATATGTCCTATTTGACTTTTACGTTAAATGTAATGGAAGAAGATATCAAGAAGATAAGTGTGGGGCAGGATGTAAACGTATATGGCTCGTATGATGAACTGTTTATGGGTACGGTAACGAGGGTAGGTATTAACGGTAAAAGCAATGAATTTTCGACCACTTATCCTGTAACGGTAAAGGTGGAAGAAAGTGAAGGGTTACTTCCTGGTATGAACGTAAGAGCGGAGATACTGACGGATTATGCGCAGGACGTATTAATGGCTCCTGTTTCAGCAGTTGTTAGAGGAAACCTCGTACTTGTCACAACGGATTCCCCTTCTGCCGCCAATGATATAGGAGAGATAGCGCCAGAAGGCTATGTATATGTTCCTGTCGAAGTAGGACTTAGTAACAAAGACTACGTTGAAATAATAAGTGGTCTCGAGGAAGGTGATACAGTAGGATATACACCAAATATGGGTGGTGACGATTATTATAATATGTATCCGGATGAAGGTGTTTATGAAGAAACTTATTGAGTTTAAAAATATAAGCAAGCACTACAAAATGGGTGTAAATACCGTTAAGGCGCTAGATGACGTATCGTTTAGTGTCGACTCAGGGGAATTTCTTGCCATTATTGGTCATTCAGGAAGTGGGAAGTCCACATGCATGAATATAATAGGTTGTCTTGATGTGCCAACAAGCGGAGAATATTACCTGAATAGTAAACTTGTCAGTGAGATGAATAAAAACAAGCTAGCCGAAATAAGAAATAGCGAACTTGGATTTATCTTTCAACAGTACAATTTACTACCAAAATTAACGGCGGCTCAAAATGTAGAAGTACCACTTTTGTATGCGGGCATAAGCAAGTCAAAAAGACGAGAATTAGCGCTTGAGGCGCTTGAAAAAGTAGGCATGAAAGACAAGTCCGATAACAGGCCGAATCAACTTAGTGGTGGTCAACAACAAAGAGTATCCATAGCAAGGGCTCTTGTCACAAACCCAAAAGTTATTCTTGCTGATGAACCTACAGGAGCGCTGGACTGGGAAACCGGAAAGGACGTACTAAAAATACTGGAAGAGTTAAACGAAAAAGGGAACACCATTGTACTAATTACTCATGACAGAGAGATAGCCGTACATGCAAAAAGAAAGATTACGCTAATGGATGGTAAAATAATAGAAGATACTGGGAAGCAGGAGGTAAGAAAGTGACATTTTTTAGGTCTTTATCGCTTGCTATTCAAAATATACTTTCCTCAAAAATGAGGTCTTTCTTAACGATGCTTGGAGTAATCATAGGAGTTGCCGCAGTATTTGTAATCGCCGGTATGAGTAATGGAATGAAACAGTACGTTAAAGAAAGCTTTGCTGATTTAGGAACGAATACCCTTGAACTCGAAGCTTATGAACAAGACCCGAGCAAAAAAGTTTCTATTGAGGATATCGAAAAATTTGTAGACGATAATAGCGACAGTTTTGTCGGTTCCAGCCCGAAAATAAACGCTTACTATAACATCAAGTACAAAAAAGAAAAAAGACAAGGACCGATAGTTGGTGTCTCCGAGGAGTTTTTAGGTCTCATGAAGTATGAGATAGAAAAAGGGAGAAACATTACATACATCGATATCTTGAATGAAAAAAACGTCTGTGTGCTTGGCGCTTATTATTCAAAAAGGTGGTTTGGGCCGGATGTTGTAGGGAAGAAGATTAGCATACAGGGAACGACTTTTACAGTAATCGGAACGGTTAAACAGATTGAAGATTCACCGCTACCTAATGAGTATACTCAGGACGGGAATATCTACCTACCATATAGTACTGCTTCGGCAATGAACAACGAGGGGGGTGTTTCAAACTTTATATTAATCACAAAGGATGATATAGATCCCCTTAAGACAAAGGCTAAGCTGGAGAATTATTTACGAAACGATCTTGGTATAACTGAATTTTGGATAATGAGTATGGCTGAAATGCTAGAAGAATCAAACAAGATGATAAATATAATATCGATTGTTCTAGGTGTCATTGCGTCGATCTCTCTTTTAGTGGGTGGAATAGGTATTATGAATATAATGCTGGTCTCCGTGACGGAGAGAACAAGGGAAATAGGGATAAGAAAGTCCTTAGGGGCAAAGAACAAATACATACTAGAGCAATTCATCATAGAAGCTGGCGTTACCAGTGGTTTAGGTGGGCTTATTGGTATACTTATCGGTTACGGGCTTTCAGCGATAGCAACCATCATTGTAAGACAATTAACACAGCAAACAATAGTCATAGTGCCTAGCGCTTTAGCGGTAGCACTTGCTTTTGGGATATCCGTATTTATCGGCGTATTTTTCGGTTTCTTGCCAGCTAGAAAAGCGGCAAATCTAAACCCTATAGACGCTTTAAGATTTACATAAAGGAGAATTTATGAAAAAACTAATTGTACTATTAACCTGTATCATGCTAATGACAAATGCTGCCTATGCAAGTGGAACCTCAGACTCTATCGAAATTGTGAAGATGTTGGGGATAATGACAGGGGACCCTCAGGGCAATATGAACCTAGATAAGAATGTTACCAGAGCGGAATTTGCCAAAATGGCCGTTTACGCTTCCCCTTTTAAGGATAGTGTCGCAAAGACCTCCTATATATCACTATACAGTGACTTAAAGAATACTCACTGGGCTTCAGGATATGTAAAGATAGGTGTGGATAATAAATGGTATACAGGATACGTGGATGGAACGTTTCGACCAAACAATAGCATAAAACTAGAAGAAGGGGCAGCAATTCTTTTGAGGATGCTTGGTTACACTTCAGATAAGCTAACAGGAGTATATCCAAACGCCCATTTAACAAAAATGAGTGAACTTGGATTAAACAAAGGGATCACAGCTTCTAAAGGACAGTATCTCACTAGAAGAGAGTGTGCCGTGATGTTTCACAATCTACTAAAGGCAAAAAATATCGAATCCGCAGTATACGGTGAGAGTATAGGGGTTCCGATGAAAAATGACGATGTAGACTATCTAGCGTTAGTATACAAAGAAATGGAAGGACCTTTTGTATATAATGGAACATTAAATAATAATGGAGCTAAAATATACAAAAACGGTAGGGAAGTCTACGGGTTAAATAACTATGATGTTTATTACTACAACAAAGGAATTAACAAAGTATTTGCTTTTGATGAAAAGATAGTAGGAACGGTTACAAAAATTGAACCTAATAAAATTAGTCCTGAAAGTATAGAGATAGATGGCGCCCCTTATAACCTGGGAAATAACGATGTAAGAATGGAATTCTCCTTACTCGGTAAATACGTGGTAGGCGACAAGGTAACACTATTAACTGGGCTTGGAAAAGGTATCGTTGGCACAATAGGTGATAAGGATATTACATTCGATTATATTGGGATAGTTTCTGATATTACGGAGGAAAGCAGAACACTAAACAATAAAACCCAGATAATCAAGAAAGTGACACTTCTTTGCATAGACGGCGTTGAGCGATCTTTTTACACCGAGGAAGTAATGGCAAAAGTAGGTAAGCTTGCCAAAGTAAATGTAAATACGAATGAAGTATCAATTGAGCCATTATACGAAAGCACATTATCTGGAAAAGTTTACAAGGATAAAATTGGCGATAATACCCTTTCTAAATCGGTGAGAATCGTTGAAATGCATGAAGGAAAGGTGAAACAAATTAGCCTTGAAAAGCTTGATTCGGCAACGCTAAGAACCAGCGATGTCCTATATTATGAAAAAGACAAAAGTTCCGATATATCGCTGCTGGTACTAAACAATATAAGCGGTGATTTGATGACATATGGTTATTTGTATGAAACGGACACGGTAGACGAAGATTTCTACCTAAGTGGCTCTTACAATTACTTAGTAAATTCAGAGGAGAGAAATTTAACATTAAGTGATTCACTAATAAATGTTGATATTGGTGGAGTCGTAGAAACATATTCTGGTGGCAATAAACTACTCAAAAGCTTAGAAAAAGCAGAAATCTCTTCGTTACATGGATATCGTGCAGTTGCTGATGGTAGGGATTTCGATGTGGCTAGCGATGTGCAGGTTTATGTTAAGAGTGGCGATAAGATGTACAATCAAGTTACCTTGGATACTATTAGAGAAGGAGAGTTTAAGCTTGTTGGTTATTACGATAGTTCGAGGTTAGGCGGCAAGATAAGGATTATACTGGCGCAGAAGTAGTGACGTGGCAGCGCTAAAAGGTGTCTATCAGGCCAAAAGCGACAAGCAAAGGCTCGAACCCTCTTAGGTACGGGCACCTCTTTCGCTTCATTCCACCAGATATACACCCGTTTAATTGATGCCTTTTGGTTAGTATAAAGCTGCCGGTAAACCGTGGCGTAGAAAATTAAGACCATATTTTTGTAAAATTCCATTCGTTTTCATAGTCAAATCCCTTGGGTTTGACTTTTACTAAGCTGACTTGCAAGCAAGTTAGCTTAATTTGATTTGACGCTCTTTAATTTATTCGGTAATAGTAGTTTTTAGCAAGAGCAAATACTTCTATCTTTTTTTTAAAAAAGATAAAAGATTTAACGAAATCGGTAGACCATTATATAATCGGTTTCATTTTCTTTAAAGATTTCATAACCAAGGGCTAAATACATTGCTGAGGCGTAGTTGTCTTTTTGAACGGATAGGGAGGTTTGCTTATATCCTTTTTCTTGTAATTGCTTAAGCATTTTTTTCATCATCTGTGTTCCGATCCCTTTGTTTCGATACGGTTTATAGACAGATATTGAAAGGGAAGGGGTACAGGAATCTATACTTCCGAAATCATTCATTATGCGAACCCACACGGCACCGATAATCTTCTTGCCGGTTTCAGCGACAAATGCTATATCATCTTTTTTGCTTCCGAATTTGTCGATATATACTTTTAGTTCTGGCGTTTTTAGTATTTCTCTTGGAGGGGGATTTTCACCATCTGGGATATATATTGCTTCGTACAAAAAGTCTTCTAAAAGCGCAACTTCTGTTTTGCGGATTTTTCGAATTATGTAATTCATAATACCTCCTTATTTAAAACAGTTAAGATAATCATTATATCATAGAAGTGTTGAAAGGATATTTAATCTAAAAGATAGCAGAATACATCGTCAGCATATTATACGCATAGATTATAATCGAAAGAATGCTCAGCTTTGATGATAATCAAATGAATAAAAAAGAATTGTAAGGTGTTATAGTAACGGAGAAAAAACCGTAGTTAACAATTTACGGCATTGTTAGTAGAAAAAAATAAAGTAAAAGTAGTAATATTAGGTGGAAAAAGATTATTGTTTCGGTATATAATATGAATACTTAAAGAAGATGATGACATTAAATCTTGTCGCGAGCTTAATAAATATATGTTGTTTTGGGAGGTATATTTTATTGAGTATTAAAAGACGTTCACTACATTTATTTATTTATTTATTTATTTATTTATTTATTTATTTATTTATTTATTTTCTTCCTGCGGAAATCATGATGTAGGTTTAGATAATAAATTAGAAATAATGCTTACATCGCAAGAAAAATTAACTGTTCGTATGATGAACAACGATAAATATCTAACGATATGTTTTGACTATGCGGGTGTAAACTCGATTTATGGATTAAGCAATGTGAAGTATGATGAAAAAGTTAAAATTATTGATGAAAGGGCGGGGAAAGATGAACAGCATGAGTTGACGGTTAGTTCGGATTGGATTGGTCCCTACATGATGAAAAGTCAGCTTAAAAAAGATACAAATTCTCCTAAATTTACAGGAGGATGGCATGGAACAAATGGTGATTCGACAGGAAATCCAACTGCCTTTACGGAAGAAATCATTATTTTAGCGGATAAAGAAAAAGTTAAAGAAAATAAAGTTGTAGTTTGTGATGAGTTAGTGATAAAAGTTAGGAATTATATCAATGCTTATAATACAAACTATCCCGTTTTAGTAGAAGAGGTGACATATACAATTCGTAATAATAAAATAAATGTTTATGTCCAAGGGGTAGCGAAAGAGGAACTTATTATTACTAGATATTATGGATTACAGTCCCAGAATTCTTTGTGGCGTGGTACGGTAATATATAAATCAATTATTGATGAGGATGACTTTTATTCAACAGACGTAGCGAGTCAATCAATTCATAAGAGTGTTTCGACAATTAAAGAGTACCGATTATTATCAAGTGATAACTCAAGAGGATTAGTAGTGGGAATGGATAATGAGGGGCTTGGAGATTTTATGTTTTTAAATGAAAATCTGCCAAGCAGTTTTACAACAGACTATGGTAAATCTTATTTTAATTTAGTGAATGGAAAAGAACTAAAACTAAAACAAGATGAAAAATTCTACTGGAAGGGTTATTATATTTTTTTATAAAATTATAATCAATTATTCCAGTATTTTGATACGATAGAATAAAGTCATTAAAAGAATTGAGGCTAATAATTGTATTACAAGTATATCACTGGTGGAGTATTTTTAATCATTGTTATTTATTGGTTCGTAATGGATAGCAAGTATGATAAAAAGTTAGAATACTACATGAAATTGGAGGAGTTAGTCGCTTTAGAAAAGGAACTGGAAAAAGAGAAAGAATTAAATAAGACAACAAAAAAATTCACTAAAAAAGACCCGAAGGTCTTTTTTTTAATAGTCATCACTTTGTATATAACGGACAACGTTTTCGAATTCTTCTTCGTCTACATTCCCTAGTTCAAAGCTGCCCTCAGTCTCCAAGTATCTGTAAACAAGATATTCTTTTTTACCTTCCGGTAAAAGCAGAATATAGGTTTTTTCGTTATAATCAAATATGTCGAGAACGATACAGTCGCATTTGTTGCCGTCATCGAATTCAACACTCATTACTTGATATTCCATTTCTTCATGGTCGTGGTCGTGGCAGCAATCCTGTGAATGGTCGTGACAGTCTTGGGTGCTTTGTACTTTTTCATGGTCGTGGTCGTGGCCACAGCAGCTACAACCAGTGTTATTATTCTTATCTATTTTTACCTCTTATAGTAGTTTTATTAATTTGTGCGTTTTCTTGCCCTTTGAAAGCTTGAACTCGCCGTCTTTAAAAGTATCATTTGTTACGATATAGTTAATATCATCAACTTTTTCGTCATTGATTTTTACGCCGCCTTGCTTAACATTTCTTCTTGCTTCGGATTTTGATGGAGCAACTCCTGCCATAACCATTAGGTCAAGTAGTAACAGGTCATTACTTAGGTGAGAAGCTTCCAGCACAAATGTAGGTATATTATCGGACTTGCCGCTTCCAAACAGTGCAGCAGTAGCTTCTTTCGCTTTTTTGGCTTCCTCTTCGCCGTGAATGATCTTTGTTATTTCATAGGCTAATATTTCCTTAGCTTTGTTAATTTCAGCGCCTTCTAGAGCACCTAAACGTCTTACTTCGTCCATTGGGAGGAAAGTAAGTAGACCTAGACATTCTTCAACCTTAACGTCTTCGATATTTCGCCAGTATTGATAAAACTCATAAGGAGTAGTTTTTGTAGGGTCTAGCCATACGGCTCCTTTCATGGTTTTGCCCATCTTTTTACCATCCGATGTAGTGAGAAGGTTGAAGGTGAGACCAAATGCTTCTTTTTGTTCTTTTCTTCTTATTAAATCAACACCAGTTATGATGTTTGACCACTGATCGTTACCGCCTAGTTGAAGCTTACAGCCATATCGTTTATTAAGCTCTAAAAAGTCGTAAGATTGTAATAGCATATAATTGAACTCTAAGAAAGATAGACCTTTTTCAAGTCTTGTTTTATAAGCTTCTGCGGTTAACATTTTATTGACCGAAAAATGAACACCTATATCTCTTAAAAACTCAATATAATTTAAGGATAGTAGCCAATCGGCATTGTTTACCATTATTGCCTTATCCTGAGAAAAATCTATCAGGCTTGATAACTGTCCTTTAAAGGCTTCGGCATTATTATTTATGGTATTTCTATCCATCATCTGACGCATATCGGTTCTTCCGCTGGGATCACCAATCATGACAGTTCCTCCGCCGATTAGTGCGATAGGTCTATGACCAGCTCGTTGCATGTGAGCCATTGCCATAATCGTTAAAAAGTGACCAGCTGTTAAGCTATCTGCGGTAGGGTCAAACCCGATGTAAAACGTAACTTTTTCATTTGCTAATAGTTCTTTTATTTCTTTTTCGTGTGTGGCTTGTGCGATGAACCCACGTTCTAGTAAAGTATCATATACGTTCATACCAATCTCCTTCCTATTAGTGATGAGTTTAACATAATTAACATATGATGGCAATAAAATAAAACAAGATTAAAAACTGTATTGACTTGCCGTTTTAATATCTTTAAAATTGATACTAAAGCACGTAGGATATCGTAGTCTTATCCTAGGAGAAACCATGTTATTAATGATTGATAGAGTAGAATCAGATATTATCTTGTTTCTAGCGGATCAAAAGAGAATAATAAAGTATTACACCTATCAAAGTGATACGGTTGATGTCGGTACGATATGTATTGGTAGGGTAAGTAAGGTCAACAAGAGTATCAATGTTGCCTTTATAAAGATTGATGAAGATACGGATGCTATTTTACCGCTGAATAAATACAAAAAGTATTATGTTAAAAATACTAATAATAAAGAGGCTTTAGTAGAGTCTGACGAGATCTTAGTTCAGGTCGTTTCTCACAATTCAGGTGATAAATTAATAACAGTTAGCAATGTGCTGAATATCAATTCGGATAACTTTGTGCTGACAACAGATAAGAGTGGAGCCTTTATCTCGAAGAAGATAGAGGATAGTTCTTTTAGAGATTTTCTTGTTGATTATCTAAATAAACGCGGGGCAGGTGATATAGGAATCATCGCTAGAACTTCCTCTTTTACGACAAGTGAAGAAATTCTTATTAAGGAGCTGGATGAACTTATTGATGAATTCCATACTATTATAGACAAGTCTGTTTATAAATCACTATATACGAAAGTATTTACACCTAGGAAAAGCTATCATAAATTCACTGAAGACTTGTCTAAAGTATACGAGTTTGACATTGTAACTTATGATAAGAAAATGCATGAGGAATTACTAAACTATCACAAAAACTCATTGTTGATTTCAAAAGAGGACTTTATATCAAAGAAAAATATATACAGTATTAAAGAACATTTTAAAGATCTTTATCGAAAAAGGGTATTACTTAAATCTGGTGCTTTACTAATTATAGAAAAAACTCAGGCCATGCATGTTATAGATGTAAATACCCATAAAAAAACTAGCAAGAAGAGTGCTAAAGAAGCTTTGCTTGCTACTAATATTGAAGCCTGGAATGAAATTATCAAACAAATTGAAGCGAGGAACCTTACGGGTATTATTATAATAGACTTCATAAATATGAAGGATAAGGCAGCTGAAAAAACTCTTCTTGAACATATTAATAAAACAATAAAAGAGACAGACAAAACCATAACAAATCATGGGCTTACAAATCTGTCGTTATTAGAGCTGACTCGAAAAAGAACACATATCGATTTATATGATGATAAAGTCGTTAAAAAGTACTGCAAAAACTGATTTGCTATTTTGTTATATATTTTCCAAGGTCTTCACTTGAGAGTATTTTAGTAAATAGAGCAGAGTCGTAGAAGTCTCCGGTTGAATACTTCACTTGAACTTCGTGAGGATAGATTATGTTATCGTATATATCATCATTCATTTTCCCGGCTGCCACAGTAAAAGTTATGTTGTAGTGAGTGGTTTTTTTCTTGCCCATAGCAGGTATTCCTAAAAACCGTCTTACAACCTCAACCTCTCTGGTGTCTATCTTGTAGTCGGTGTCACAATTTGATAAAACAGATGTTATGTTCTCTATTATTTCATCTCTTTTATCTTCTTTCGTACCGTCTATTTCAGAATTATAAATTACCTCTAAATCATATTCCTTATTTAGTCCTTGATAGAGTTCTTTTTTTAGAGATTTCTCTTCTTTGTTTTTGAATTCAATGTGGTACTTGTTTAATTTTTTATCATATCTAATCTTCATAAAAACATAGTATCATATTTGATATTGTGGGTAAAGAAAAAGAGATTAAGAATGTGTTCTTATGATGAAAATGATAACTATTATTAAAATGGCGGTTATTCTATTGTTTTTCAGAATGAAAAAAGGTAGAATACACATAAGAGGAAACCATGAAAACATTAATTTCAGTTAAAGATATAACAAAAGTATACAAGATGGGTGAAGTTGATGTTCATGCAGTTAGAGGTGTTAGTTTTGACATATATGACGGTGAGTTTGTTGTCATTCTAGGACCTAGTGGTTCGGGGAAAAGTACTGTCTTGAACATAATTGGGGGAATTGATACACCTACCACAGGAACGGTTGTTTTTGAAGGTACAAACATTGAAGGCATGAATGAAAAAAGTCTGACAAAGTACAGAAGAGAAGCCGTTGGATTTATTTTTCAGTTTTATAATTTAATTCCCAGTTTAACGGGAAAAGAAAATATCATGCTTGCGACAAATATAGCAACAAATCCTTTAAACATAGAGGAGCTTCTTGATGATATTGGTCTTAAAGAGAGAAGTAATCATTTCCCTGCCCAGCTTTCAGGCGGTGAGCAACAAAGAATCGCAATAGCTAGGGCGATAGCCAAAAATCCTAAATTACTCCTTTGTGATGAACCGACAGGCGCACTAGATGTTAAGACTGGTACAACGGCGCTGAAGTCATTAAAGCATTTCAACGAAAAATACCAAAAAACAGTTATCGTAATAACCCATAATAGATCGATAGGTGATATTGCTGATAGAGTAATATACTTTAAAGATGGTCATATCGATAAAGTTCAGGTTAATGAAAATCCTAAGAAGGTGGAGGAGGTAAGCTGGTGATTTTACTTAGGCTTGCCATACGAACAATGCTTAGGAATAAATGGGCTTACTTATCGTGTATTATATTAATCATAGCTGGCGTTGTAACTTACTCTGTTATGGGTTCAGGTATTAATGAAATAGATGTTGCCGCAAATTCATATTATAAAGAAAAAAATCTAGCGGATGCCTTTGCAACCGTGACAAGGATTCCTTCTAGTGCTATTGCTAGGCTCGAAAAAATTGACGGTATCATGAGGGTAGAAGGTCGTATAGTATACACAGCAAGGCTTACCGATTATGATGATAAGAGACTAAAGCTTGTATCGTATCGTCAAGATGACATCATCAATAGAATGGAACTGGTAGAAGGAGAAATGTCCCTACCAGAATCGATAATTCTTAGCTACTCATTTTATAAGGAAAACGGCTATAAACTGTTAGATGAACTTAATCTTACCATTAACGGAACGAAAAAAAGCTTTACCGTTTCCGGTTATGCTTACAGCCCGGAATACGTATATATGCAAGAAGACCCGCTAGTTATGTTCATCGATCAGTCAAACTATAGTTTTTCATTTGTTAGTGAGGATTATCTTGCAAAATCACTATCTTTTGAAGGAAACTATAATGATATTTCTTTTCTGTTTGAAAAAGGTGTCGAGTTTGAAGATGTTGAAGATGATATACGAGCTCAACTTGAAAGCTATGGGCTTATTTCTCTTACTAAAAAAGAAGATATGATGAGCTATACGATGACTCAACAGGAAATAGACGAAGGGCAAACGATGTCAAAAGTAATTCCAATAATACTTATGACTATTTCAAGTCTCGTTTTATATATGATGATGCTTAGGCTTATTAATCAGCAAAGGACAAGCATAGGGCTTTTAAAGGCTTTTGGATACGATAAAAAGGTTATATTAATGCATTACGTCTCATATGGATTAATAATAAGCGTATTAGGATCCTTTTTTGGCATCGTAATTAGCCTGTTATTAATAAAGCCGTATATAGCATTTTATCTAGACTTTTATTCTCTTCCTATAGAACCGTATATAACAGACTATTCATACTTTTATTTGGGTGTGATAATGGCGGTAGTGATGTCAGCCATAGCAGCCTTTATAGCAGCGAGAAAAATCGTAATGTTAAGCCCTGCTGATTCGATGAAACCGGAGGCGCCAAAGCCATTTACCGGCGTAAAGATATCAAGTTCGATTCGTGGTCTACTTAATTACCTGTTCAACATGAAGGGCTTTATAGCCTACCGAAATATATTTAGGGCCAAAAAGAGATCTCTTTTTATCGTTGCCGGGATAATGCTTTCTTATGGGCTGTTAGCCTTTGCCTTTGTCAGTTCTCAAATATTTGATGATATGTTCTACAATCGGTTTAATTACTGCCTTGATTATGACGGAGAAGTAATTTTTGACAAGCCTGTTTACGCTAAAACGGCAGTATCAAGTTTCGCCAAAATTGATGAAAATATTTATGCGGAAGGATTTTACGAGACCTTTGCAACCTATAAAAAAGGCAATAGAAAGAATGATAGTATTATCGTTGCGATAGACAAAGATTCACTCGTCTATCATGTATATGATGACACAAAAAATAAAAAACTAAAACTAAAGAGCGGAATAATCCTAACGAATGTACTTGCTAGTAAAATTGGTGCATCCAAAGGGGATTTTATTACAGTAAATGACGAAAGGGTCATCGTTGATGATGTTGTCAATCAAATCGTAGGCATGGGTGCCTATATGGATTATGATGTTTTTAATAGGCTATACAGCGCAGGTGGTCATATCAATAAAATAGCGTTTAGGGGAGATATAAAGAAGATAAATGATGAGACAAAAGATAGTATTAATGTCAAAAAGGTTATTAGCAATAGTGATATCAATGATTACTACCTTGGGCTTTTAGACTCTTTTGCGTTTATATTGGCCTTATTTAAAATTCTAGGAATAGTAATAGGGTTTGTCATCATCTATAACACAGGGATTATATCGTTATCCGAAAGAAGTAGAGAATATTCTACCTTAAGAGTTATCGGATTATCTGTCAACGAAATAAATGAAATAATTGGTTATGAGTACATTATATTAACCTTGGCAGGGTTGATATTGGGTGTGCCATTTGCCATGTTTTTAAACAATTTAGTAGCGAATTTACTGGATATAGAGAGCTTTACTTGGCCGACCAACATATCCTATGACATACTGATATACTCCGTGTTTGGTATCGTCACAATGGTTGCCGTGTCAAGATTATTCACGTATTTATCGCTACGCAAACTTAATTTAATAGAAGTGCTGAAGGAGAGAGAATAATGAAAAAAGTTTTAATTTATATACTTAGTGGGATTGGTGTTATATTAGTTTTAGCACTAGTAATAGTAAAAATGATGACACCAACAAAAATTGACGGAGAAGTGGTTGAGCTAAAAAAAGCAACGCTCGTCTTTACAGAAGAAGGAGTAGCAAAATCAGAAAATGAAGAAAGTATTATCGCACAAGTTACCGGCAAAGTTCTTAAGGTGAACGTTAAAGAAGGTGATATGGTTCATAAAGAAGATGTATTAGCTGAAATTGACCCCACTACAGCAAACCTAATGGTTGAAGTAGCTAAGTCAAATGTTGAAAAAGCTAAGGCGGGAAAAGAACAAGCCATAAATGATTATGAGAATAGTATCAATGTATTGGAAGCTCATAAAAGCGCCCTGCTTGGAGAACTAGGTTCATTAAGTGTTGACAGCGCTTCTGGGGAAAGCTCCTATGGTATTGCCGTCAGTTCTTCAGCGACACTTTATGAGGACGCAGCGGATAAGTATGAGAAAAGTAAAATTTTATATGAAGAAGGGTATATTTCCGAGACGGAGCTGGAGCATCTAGAAAGTATAATGAATGCCTATAAAACAGAGTCGAAAAAAGCGGTAGAAGCTAAAGAAAGCACAAGTAAGCTTAAAAGCTCCTTGAACGCTCAAATTTCGAACATAAATGAGGAAATAAATAACGACACGTTAGCATCTACTGAAAAATATTATGATTCTTTAATAAAAGAGGCCGAGTTAAATTTACAGTTAGCCGAAGAAGAACTAGATAAATATATTTTGAAAAGTTCTATTTCAGGAAAAGTAAGTATGGTGAATATGGAAGTAGGCGAGAGCATCAATCCACCTACTGAACTTTTTTTTCTATCCTCCGAAGGGGAAAACTACATAGAGACATATGTTAGTACTTCGGACGTTTATCTAATAGAAGTAGGAGACGAGGTTAAAATTTCTATGGATAAAAGAAACGGAGAAGAAGAATTTTATGGAAGGATAGATCACATAGGGGAAAGTGCTGTTGATGTAATTAGTTCCTTAGGTGTCAATGAGAAAAAAGTAAAGGTTAAGATAAAGACAGATAATAAAACAGTCTTGGGTTATTCCTATGATGTTAGTTTTTACATAGTAAATGAGGACGATAAAATAGTGGTCAAATCTACGGCTATTTTTGAAGAAAATGATAAAAAGTTTGTTTTAGTAATAGAAAATGGTAAAATTAAGAAAAGAGAAGTTGTTCTTGGCGAGAAGTTGTTTGGCGAAACAATCATTGAAAGCGGTCTAGAAGTAGGAGATAAGATAGTTAATGATGCTTCAGACGATAATGTAAAAATAGGCATCAAAGCGGTAATAAATGATAAAGATTAATGATAGTATTGTAAAACTTAAAGGCATCGGTGAAAAAAGCAAAAAAAACTATGAAAGACTTGGAATCTATACGATAAAAGATCTTATTAACTATTTTCCAAAAAGATATGATATCAATAAGGGTGTGGTTAATATCGAAGATTTGGTGGTAGGCGAAGAGTCTTTATTAGTTGTGACGATAAAATCGGTTAGTAGATCCTTTCGAACGAGAAAAGGAAGTATAACAAGTATCCTTGTTGGGGATGAGACCGGACAGATAAAGGTTTTATTCTTTAATCAGCCGTATTTATCAAGAAGTTTGAAGAAAGGTAAAAAGATTAACCTAAAAGGTAAATGTGCCTATGTAAAAAACCAAAAGGTTCTTAGTGCACCTATGATTCTAAACGATGCAGATTTTGCCATAATAAAAGAAAAACCACTTATACCTGTCTATTCTCTTACCAAGAAAATCAGCAATAAAGCGCTCACTTCGACAATTAATCAAGCGGTTGAAGAAACCTACGATCAGATAGTAGAATATCTACCGGAACCTCTCATGAAAAAGTATGATTTTTTCATGCTAAAAGAAGCTATTAAAGTCATTCATTTTCCGAGTGGCTATGAAGAACTTCAAAAAGCCAGGTATAGAATGATATTTGGTGAATTCTTTTTGTTCGCTTTGTTAATGCAAAAGATGAAAAAAGAGGAAGAAAGAGTTAAGAGCATCGTTAAGATTGATAATATTGACGAGGCACAAAATTATCTCAATAAGTTACCTTATGAACTTACCGGTTCTCAAAAAAACGTGATAAAAGAACTTATATGTGATTTAACCAGTGGCTATGTTATGAACAGGCTAATACAAGGAGATGTAGGTTCCGGAAAGACTCTTCTTGCCTCAGTAGCTATGCTTTTATGCGTTATAAATGGCTATCAGTGTGTATTGATGGCGCCTACAGAGATATTGGCCCATCAGCACTACGATTCCTTTATCAAGTTATTTAAGGACTATGATGTTAATATTCAGTTGCTTACGGGGTCATTAAAACAAAGTGAAAAAATATTTGTCAAAGAAGAAATATTATCTGGGAAAGCGGATATTATCATTGCAACGCATGCGGTTCTTACCGAGGATGTTGTCTTTGATAATCTTGGTCTAGTAGTGACCGATGAACAGCACCGTTTTGGCGTAAAGCAAAGGGCAGTACTGTCGAATAAGGGCAACAAACCGCATACTCTTGTGATGAGTGCCACACCCATTCCTAGGACGCTGGCGTTAATCATTTACTCGGACATGGACATATCTATCAATGATGATATGCCCAAAGGCAGGCAAGTTATCGATACCTTCTTAGTAGGTACTAGCTATAGAAATAGAATATACAATTTCCTTTTGCAGGAGATATCGAAGGGGAATCAGTGCTATGTAGTTTGTCCAAAAGCCCTTGAAGATGAGGAAGAGGACTCTGGACAGAGCTTGCTTGAAGATGTCATTTCTTATAGCAAGAAGCTCGAAGACAAACTACCTGAACACATAAAAATATGCCCTTTAAATGGTAAGATGAAGTCCTACGAAAAGGATGAAATAATGAATAAGTTTGCAAATGGTGACATAGATATACTAGTTTCTACTACGGTAATTGAGGTAGGTATAAATGTTCAAAGCGCAACGGTTATAGTCATTGAAAATGCGGAGCGCTTTGGTCTTTCAACTCTTCATCAGCTTAGAGGAAGAGTGGGGAGAGGAAAGGAAAAAAGCTATTGCATATTAATAAGCGATAATAAAGATGATAAGACAAAAGAAAGACTTGATATAATGACCAAGACAAATGATGGCTTTGAGATAGCTAAAAAAGACCTGTCCCTAAGAGGACATGGGGATTTGCTAGGATTAAGACAGTCGGGAATAATGGCCTTTAAATTTGGTAATATTTACGATGATGCAAAGCTCTTGAAAATAGCGTATAAGGAGGCTAAGGAAGTTATCGAAAACGGACTCTTAGAACTTGACGAGTATAGAGGGCTTTCTAGTAGACTAAGTGAACTAAGTAAGGACGCAAATGAAAGGTTTATATTATGAGAGTTATTAGTGGAAAAAGCCGAGGAATAAGACTTGAAGACATAAAGGGTAAAGAGATACGTCCTACAATAGATAGATACAAAGAAGATGTTTTTAACATTATCAATCAAGATATAGTAGGTAGTGTATTTTTGGACCTTTTTTCTGGTACGGGCTCTATAGGTCTTGAGGCGCTAAGCAGGGGTGCTAGTCAGTGCTATTTCGTCGATAAGAATAGAAATGCAATAGAAGTTATAAAAAATAATATAAAAAGAACAAAATTAATTGAAAATAATATCGTTTTAAAGTATGATTATAAAGAGGCATTAAATAGTCTGTGCAATGTAAAATTTGATTATATTTATTTAGATCCTCCATTTAATAAGGATCTTGAAAAAAATGTTATTTTACGTATTAAGGAACTTGATTTGCTTTCAAAAAACGGAACAGTTATTTGTGAATGTTCTAAGGATACGGATTTTTCGTTCCTGAAGGAAATAGATTATTCAGTGCAGAAAGAAAAAATTTACAAATACTGTAAATTTGTTTTTATAAAGAGGAACGAATGAGAGCTGTATACCCGGGAAGTTTTGACCCCGCTACGAATGGTCATCTGGATATTATCGAAAGAAGTGCAAAACTGGTAGACCATTTGGTTGTGGCGGTTTTGAATAATATAAATAAAACGTCTTTGTTAACGGTAGAAGAGAGAGTTGAATTGCTTAAAAAGATTACTTCTCATCTTTCCAATGTAGAGATTAAGAGCTTTAGTGGACTTTTGGTCGACTTTATGGTCAAAGAAAAGTCCACAATTATCATCAGGGGTTTTAGAGCAATGCTCGATTATGAGTATGAGATGCAAATGGCTCAAGTGAACAGACAGTTGTATGAAGAAGTAGAAACTATTTTATTAGTTACAAAGTATGAGTATAGTTACTTAAGTTCTAGCATGGTAAAAGAAGTCGCAAAATTTGGCGGGGATGTAAGTCAATTTTTACCAAAAGAAGTAAGTGATTTTCTAATAAATAAATTTAAAAAATCGGAGGAAAAACAATGAGTGAAATGGATAAGATAATAGAGGATTTTGAAGAATATTTGAATTCTTGCAAGCAGTCTTTATTTTCGAAAAGTATAAAAGTTGATGGTGATGTCGTTTATGAGTTTATCTCAGAATTACAATCAGCTTTTCCTAAAGATATCAAAAGAGCTGAGGACATTCTTGAAAATGAGAAAAGAATTATTTCAGAGGCCAATGGTGAAGCTACTTCAATTAAGGAAGAAGCCAAGGAATATGCAAACAAGTTAGTCAGTGAGAATGAGATTACAATAGCAGCTCAAAATAGGGCTGATGTAATACTTAAGAACGCTCATGAAGAAAGTGACAAGTTACTAACGGATGCTAAAAATGAGGCTGATGAGACTCTTGCTAAGGCAAAAGCAGAGTCAAAAGAAATGGTTACGAAAGCTACTAATAAGGCGAATGATATCACGGAATCCGGTTTTAATTATGTAGATGAAATCTTATCCCAAGCTGAGAAAGCGCTTGCGGATACTCTTGAACAATCAAATATTCATTATTATAAGTTTGAAAATTATCTGAGAGAGCAGACTAATGTTATTTCAAATAATAAAGCTGAGCTAAAAATGAGCAGACAATCATTTGATGAAGGAGAAGAATAATTAATGAAAAGATACACAGATGTAACGCCAGAGCAAGTAAAACAATTTATTGGGGACGATGACTACCAGTTAGTAGACGTAAGGGAACCTTATGAGTATAGCGAAGGCCATGTAAAAGGGGCAAGAAACCTTCCTCTTGGAAACTTAACGAATACTGTCGTGACGCTTGATAAGAGCAAAAAAGTAGTTATAATATGTCTTTCAGGTGGAAGAAGTGCCGCCGCTAGTAAATATGTAGCTTCATTAGGCTATGATACTTACAATATGCTTGGTGGAATGAGTTCTTGGAACTTTGAAACCGAAAGATAATTATTTATTATGGTTAAGCTTGGAGAATGAATGAACATTTTTTTTAGTATGGCAATTGGTTACTTAATCGGTTGTTTTCAAACTTCGTTTATACTAGGTAAAGTCTTAAAAAGGATTGACATTAGAGACTACGGTAGTGGAAATGCAGGCGCGAGCAATGCCTTTAGAGTATTGGGGACAAAATTAGGGATAGTAACGTTCTTAGGTGATTTTTCGAAAGCAATAATTGCTTATTATATTACTCTTTACCTTTTCAAGTCGCCAGATATTTCGATGATTTCAGGACTATTTGTTGTGGTAGGTCACAACTGGCCAGTGTTTTTGAAATTCAAAGGTGGTAAGGGGATTGCCTCTACATTGGGACTCATTGCGGTTTATGATTATAGGATATGTTTGGTGCTTATTTTGTTCGCGTTCATTGCTGGACAGACGACTAAGTACATTTCGGTAGCTTCATTGACCTTTTCAGGTTTGTTGCCTATTGCCTTTATCATCATGGGGAAAAAACCGCTGCACATAGGCATAGCCTTCGTATTATGTATATTTGCTTTTCAAAGACATATTATAAATATTAAAAGAATAAAAAACGGCACTGAATTTAAGTTAGGTAGTAAAACAAATGACAAGAAAAAGGACGAACTCGAAAAATAAAGCGGTTAGGGTGAGAAAAAACCTAACGAAAAAGCCTGCAAAGAGGAATACAACTTCTTCTAAGGCCAGTAGGAAAACAATTAAGCTTATTCGCGAAATAATTTTATTTGTTTTATTAGTGGTCTCACTGTTTGTGCTTATCTCAGTCCTATTTGGCATAGGAGGAAAGCTCGGACTAAGCATAAGAAATCTATTATTTGGCCTATTCGGTATAGGTGCATACCTAATTCCTATTTTCTTCACGATAGTAATACCGTATAAATTATTCTTGCAAAACAAAGACAATAGACTTGTTACAAACAACAAGTTTTCCTTAGCGTTTATTCTTATCATGCAAGTGCCTATTTTTGCGCACATCTTCTCCATGCAATCAGCTCAGATTAATAAGACGCCCGGTGGTGAAAAAATATTTTTTAAAGCCATGTATTTATACTACGATGCGTCAAGAGCGTCAAAAGCATTTGGCGGTCTTGTTGGTGGCTTTTTGGGCGACACGCTTTTTATGCTCCTAGGCAGAATTGGCAGCATTCTACTACTAGCTCTTATTTGCATAGTTATTGCCATACTCATTACGGAAAAATCATTTGTGAATGCCATCAAGTGGACCGGTTCTAAGGTGAAGAGTGTTTCAAGTGGAGCAATAGAAAAAACCAAGGCCGGAATAGATAAGAAAAAACAAAAGAAAGCAAAACGTGTTGATGACGCATTTTCAAGAATTGCTGAGGCAGAAGAAAACAGCAAGAGTAAGGAATACGACATCATAATAACGAACGACGGTTCGGGAGAACAAGAAGTTGACGCTGGCGTCGTTCAGTGGGAAAAAGCGGAAGATAATAGCGAACCAAACCTTGAAGTCGTAAAAACGACAAGTGGAAAGAAAGAGAGTAAACCAGAAAAAGTAGAGACCGACTCCTCGGCAAATGATAATGTGACGGAGAAGATAAAAACGAGTAGAAAGATAAGCGGTTACTCAAAACCTCCGATTGAACTCTTATCCCTACCTTCTGATAACAAGAAATTCTCAAGAAGTGAAGTTGAAAGCAAGGCGAATAAGTTGGTAGAAACACTCGAGAGTTTCGGCGTTGACGTTACATTGCTGGATGTACGAGTTGGTCCTTCTGTGACCAGATATGAATTACAACCAAATGTGGGGGTAAAGGTAAGTAAAGTTGTTAATCTACAAGATGATATTGCTCTTGCCCTTGCTTCAGGGGGAATAAGGATAGAAGCGCCTATACCTGGTAAATCAGCAATAGGAATAGAAGTTCCAAATGATTCCGGATCGACGGTTCCTTTAAGAAGAGTCATCGAATCGAGAGAGTTTAAAAATCATTATTCAAATATTGCGGTAGCTCTCGGTGTCGATATAGCCGGCGAGAAGGTAATTGCAGATATTAGCAAAATGCCACACCTATTAATAGCGGGTGCAACAGGTTCCGGAAAGAGTGTTTGCATTAATACGCTCATAATAAGTATTCTTTATAAAGCAAATCCAAATGATGTAAAGCTGCTACTCATAGATCCAAAAGTTGTAGAATTAAGCGTGTATAATAATATTCCACATCTACTGGTTCCCGTTGTAACAGATGCTAGGAAAGCAGCGCTTTCTCTTAACTGGGCAGTTAATGAGATGACGAATAGATACAAGATGTTTGCTGATGCAAACGTAAGAGACATAAAGGGTTACAATAAATGGGCTCAAAGCGAAGAAGGAATCTTAAAACTACCACAGATTGTAATTATAGTTGATGAGTTGGCAGACCTTATGATGGTTTCGCCGGCAGAGGTTGAAGAAGCTATTATTAGGCTTGCTCAAATGGCCAGAGCTGCTGGAATTCACCTTATAATAGCCACTCAAAGACCTTCCGTCGATGTTATTACCGGTCTTATAAAGGCGAACATTCCGAGTAGGATTGCCTTTAGCGTATCTTCCGGCGTCGATTCGAGAACGATACTGGATAGTGTGGGTGCTGAGAAACTACTTGGTAAAGGAGATATGTTATTTAGCCCGGTCGGAGTAAATAAACCGATTAGAATTCAAGGGGCATTTGTTTCAGATAAAGAAGTTAAAAAGATAGTTTCTCACGTAAAAATCAAAGAGATTGAATATGACGAAGAAGTAGTTGATTCTATTAACAATACAAATGAATCGAGTGGCTCTGCGAATCGATTAGTAGAAAAAGATGAGTATTTTGATCAAGCCGTTCGTCTGGTGATAGAAAAAGACAAGGCTAGCGCGTCTATGCTGCAAAGGTATTTTAGAATAGGCTACAATAGAGCAGCTAGGTTATTAGATCAACTATACGAAGCAGGAGTTGTATCCAAAGAAGATGGTTCAAAGGCAAGAGACGTATTAATGACACTCAGCCAATATGAAGAAAGTAAAGGGGAATAGATGGATAGTGATATAGTAATTGCGAATAAAGCGAACAAGTTACATATAAAGGATATTGCGGCCAAACTTGGCATTCAAGAGGAGTTTTTATCATACTACGGTAAGGATAAAGCGAAAATATCATCGACGTTATATGAGAACATTCAAGGAAATGAAAACGGCAAACTAATATTAGTAACAGCTATTAATCCAACGCCGGCTGGAGAGGGGAAAACGACGACAACCGTTGGACTAGGCCAAGCTCTTGGTAAACTTGGCAAAAAAGCAGTGATAACACTTCGAGAGCCTTCCCTTGGCCCATGCATGGGTATAAAGGGTGGAGCAGCAGGAGGAGGATATTCACAGGTTATTCCGATGGAGGATATCAATTTACATTTTACTGGAGATATTCACGCGGTAGGATCTGCTCACAATCTTTTGTCAGCGATGATCGATAATCACATAAAGCATGGTAATGAATTAAGGATAGATACAAACAAGATATTATTTGGGCGTGTTGTTGATATGAACGACAGAGCTCTTAGAAGCATTGTTGTAGCGCTAGGAAGCGCTGCTAACGGGGTTGTAAGGCAGGACGGATACTCCATTACTGTCGCTTCGGAGGTAATGGCAATACTATGTCTTAGTGAAAACCTCGCTCAGCTTAAAGAAAAACTAGGAGAAATACTAGTAGCTTACAGTGTTGATGATAAGCCTGTGTACGCCAAAGACTTGAAAGCAGAAGGAGCTATGGCAGCCCTACTAAAGCAAGCGATAGAGCCTAACCTTGTTCAGACCTTAGAAAACACACCGGCAATAATGCATGGCGGACCATTTGCAAATATTGCTCATGGGTGTAATTCACTCATTGCGACAAAAATGGCGCTTAAACTTAGTGATTATGTAATAACGGAGGCTGGATTTGGCGCTGATTTAGGGGCTGAAAAGTTCATCGATATAAAGTGTAGACTTGGTGAACTAAAACCGGATGCAGTTGTTCTAGTTGCTACTATAAGAGCGCTAAAATATAACGGTGGCGTCCCTAAAAATGAGTTATCCAATGAGAATATAACGGCATTAGAAGAAGGAGTTTGCAACTTGGAAAAACATGTTGAAAACTTGCGTGGTTTTGGACTTAATCCTATAGTTGCGATTAATAAGTTCCCGACGGATACAAAAAAAGAGATAGATTATATCACTAATAAATGTAACGAGATTGGTGTTCCGTGCTCTTTATCAGAGGTCTTTGAAAAAGGTGGAGACGGCGGAATAGACCTCGCTAATAAAGTTCTTGACGAGCTTAAGACAGGAAGCAAAGAGATTGACTATACTTATGAACTATCTGATAGTATAAAAGAAAAGATTAAAAAAATAGCTACCAAAATATATGGAGCCGACGATGTTACCTATACTAAAAAAGCCCTAAAGGATATAACTAGACTTGAGGAGAATGGTTACGATAACTTGCCGATTTGTATCGCGAAGACGCAGTATTCTTTTTCCGATGACCCTAAGAAACTGGGACGACCAGAAGGCTTTTCGATTAATGTAGGTGAGGTCAAGGTATCTGCTGGTGCAGGATTTATCGTTGTTATAACAAAAAATATTATGACAATGCCCGGACTTCCAAAGGTGCCTGCGGCAACTAATATTGACATAGACGCTGCGGGTAATATTTCAGGTTTGTTTTAAAAGGAGAGTTATGGCGATATTATTAGACGGTAAAAAACTAAGAGATTCCATTTTTGTAAAACTAAAGTTAGAGATTGATACTTTGCAAGAAAAGCCGTGTCTAGCAGTAATAATAGTTGGCGAAAACAAAGCTTCTAAGGTGTATGTAAGCCATAAGAAAAAGGCTTGTGAAAAGGTAGGGATAAAATCACTTTCCTACGAATTGCCGGAAGATACAAGTGAAGAAAAACTACTTAAGCTAATCGATCAGCTTAACGATGATATTTCGGTTAATGGTATATTGGTCCAGTTACCGCTGCCTAATCATATCGATGAGAGTAAGGTTATTAATCGTATAGACCAAAAAAAGGATGTGGATGGTTTTCATCCATTTAATGTGGGGAAATTATTCATAGGAGAACCTGTGTTCGTTTCATGTACGCCAAAAGGAATCATATCTTTGCTCGATGAGTACAATATAAATGTAGAAGGAAAATCTTGCACAGTAATCGGCCGTTCAAACATAGTAGGCAAGCCTATTGCGTCCCTATTAACGAAGAAAAATGCAACGGTTACGGTTGCTCATTCAAGGACTAAAAACCTCGAAAAAATCTGTTCTAATAGTGATATTTTAGTCGTTGCAATGGGTAGAGATCGATTTATAGATAGCAAGTATGTAAAAGATGGCGCAGTTGTAATAGATGTGGGGATTAACCGCGCTGACGATGGTAAGTTATACGGGGATGTCGATTTTGACGATGTAAAAGACAAAGTGAGCTATATAACGCCGGTTCCCGGTGGCGTTGGTCCTATGACAATAGCTTCTTTAATGGAGAATGTATTGATATCTTATAAAATTCAAAAAGGGATGCATGGATAATAAAAACGTTTTTTTAGTATCTCTTGGGTGCGATAAAAATCTAGTTGACAGTGAAGTTATGCTAGCTGAAATAAAAAGGAGTGGCTACAATATTGTAAACGATGAATATGATGCGGACTATATTATCGTGAATACTTGTAGCTTTATTCATGACGCTAAAGAAGAAAGTGTTAATACGATTCTAGAAATGGCTCAGTTAAAGGATTCTTCTCTTAAAGGAATCATAGCGACTGGTTGTTTAACCCAAAGATACAAAGAAGAACTTGCTGAACTCATACCGGAATTAGATGGTATGCTTGGTGCAACTAACTATGATGAAATAGTTCAGCTATTGAACAATTTAGAAAAAGGAAACAAGTATTATAGTTTTAAAAGTAAAGATTATAATGCGTCTATTTCCACAGACAGAATAAGTGATTTTACAAAAAAATATGCCTATTTAAAGATTGCTGACGGCTGTAATAATAGATGTACTTTTTGCATTATTCCTTCATTGAGGGGACGTATTAAAAGCAAGTCTATCGAAGACCTGGTTGAAGAGACCGAAAAACTGGTGGAAAACGGGAAATCGGAGATTATAATAGTTGCTCAGGATACGTCCAAATACGGTGTCGATATTTATCAAAAGAAGATGCTCCCGGAGCTAATTAATGAGCTTTCTAAGATAGAGGGAGTACACTGGATAAGGATTTTATACTGTTATATTGAAGATATAACGGATGAGCTTATAGAAGTTATTAAGAACAATGAAAAGGTAGTAAAATACCTCGATATACCAATACAGCACATAAGCGATAACATCCTTCAAAAAATGGCAAGGAGAAGTAATAAACGCTCAATCCTAACTACCCTTAAGAAATTAAAGACGGAAATAGATGGAATGATTATAAGAACTTCTCTTATAGTAGGTTTTCCGGGAGAAACGCAAGAAGACTTTGAAGAGCTTTATGAATTTGTTCGTGAAGGAATGCTTGATAAGGTTGGTGTATTTACTTATTCGTTAGAAGAAAACACAAAGGCTGCTACTATGGATAATCAGATTGACGAAGACATCAAGCTTGAACGAAGAGATATCATTATGTCTAAGTGTAATGAACTATCTTATGAGATGAATTCTAAAAGGCTTGGACATACCTATGAGGTGCTTGTAGAAGGGTATATCCCTAGAGAAGATGTCTACATAGGAAGAACATATATGGATACTCCTACTGTTGATGGCGTTGTTTTTATTACTAGTGATTATCCGCTCGAAATAGGCTCGTATTATCCTGTTAAAATGACTGATTTTAATGATTATGATTTGATTGGAGAAATAGATGAATCTAGCTAACAAACTGACGATACTTCGAATAGTATTAATACCTGTTTTTATGATTACACTGTATTATTATGGGGATTCTTATGTTCCGGCGATACTATTTATTGTAGCATCCTTAACAGACTTATTAGACGGCTACATAGCCAGAAAATATGACATGATAACGGACTTTGGTAAATTTTTAGATCCTATTGCGGATAAGCTACTCGTGCTTAGTGCGATGATTTACTTCACGGAAGTTGGTAGAATGCAAGCTTCTTTAACGTTCACGATAGTTGCTAGAGAGATAATTGTAAGCGCGCTTAGGATAGTAGCTGCCAATGAAAATATCGTTTTGGCTGCGTCGAAACTAGGGAAGATTAAGACTGCAGTAACGATGGTGACGATTATCTTTATGTTGATATTTAGGCAGTATTTAATCGTTGAAACCACATTGGTATATATAACCGTAGCAATAACCTGTATCTCCGGGATTGACTATCTCGTGAAAAATGCAAAAGTATTCAAAGGGAAAATGTGATGGACGTTCTAAAATGTGAAATAATTGCCGTAGGAAATGAACTCTTATTTGGTGATACATTAAATACAAATGCTAATTTTCTTAGCAAGGAGATATTTAATCTGGGGATAAGCGTAACAAAACACACCGCCGTTGGGGATAATGTAGACGACTTAAAACTTGCGCTTGATGTAGCAAGAAAATCAAATGACATTATCATTCTCTCAGGAGGTCTTGGCCCAACGGATGATGACCTAACCAAGGAAACGCTTACGGATTTTATAGGAGATAAATTAGTTGTTGATGATGAAAGTTTAGAACTCATTAACGAATTTTTTAAATCGAGAAATAGAACGATGAGTGATAATAATAAAAAACAAGCGTTTCGCCCCGCAACAGGGATATGTTTGCAAAATGAACAAGGTACGGCGCCTGGTATTTATGTAAAAAAGGACGCGGTCCATTATTTTCTTCTACCGGGTCCTCCAAGACAACTGAAACCGATGTTTTACAACCGCGCTGTTCCAATACTAAAAGAACTCTCAAACAAGGTTATATACAGTAAAACGATCTCTGTAACCGGAATTGGTGAAAGTAGCGCGGCAAGTATGCTTGGCGATTTACTCACTAATGATGCCAATCCCATGGTTGCGCCATACGCGAAACCTGGAACGGTTAATTTCAAGATTACCGCTTATGCCAGTGATATGGACAGCGCTAAAAAGCTTGTGGCTGATAAACGAAGGGAACTCCATAGTGTCCTTAAGGATTATATTTTTTCGGAAGAACGAGAGACTTTAGAGGAAGTGATAATAAAGGAAATGAAAAAGGCTGGTAAAACATTAAGTATTGCGGAGTCTTGCACTGGAGGGATGGTAGCTTCAAGAGTTGTTGGTGTCAGTGGTGCCAGCTCAGTTTTCAAGAGTGGGTTTATTACATATAGTAATGAGAGCAAAACTAAATTTCTTGATGTAAAAGAAGAAACGATAAAAAAGTTTGGAGCAGTTAGCGAAGAGTGTGCTTTAGAAATGGCTAAAGGTGCGATGAAAAGTGCTGCAAGCGATTATGGATTATCGGTAACCGGAATAGCTGGGCCAACTGGTGGCACGGAGGAAAAACCGGTTGGCACGGTGTTTATATGTGTGTGTTCAAAAGACGGGCATCAGATAACAAAATATAATATGCCCGGCGATAGAAATAAAGTAAGAAAATATTCCTCTGCATCCGCCTTAAATCAGCTATATAAATTTATGAAAAAAGATATTTGACAAAGGCGAACATATGTACTATAATGACAAAAAACGAACATATGTTTGTCTATAAAAGGAGTTAACATGACTAAGAGAAGTACACCTAAATTACCTAGTAAAAATGATAAAGATACCGCTTTGCAGGCGGCAATTTCTCAAATTGAAAAAGAATATGGCGCGGGAGCCATCATGAAACTTGGCGATACCGATGATATCATGAATGTAGAGACGATATCAACCGGTGCTTTAAGCCTTGATATAGCGTTGGGTGCCGGAGGCGTTCCAAGAGGTCGTATTATAGAGCTTTACGGACCGGAAGCAAGTGGTAAGACTACCTTAGCACTTCACATAATAGCTGAGGCTCAAAAAGCCGGAGGCGTTGCAGGATTTGTAGACGCAGAGCATGCGCTAGATCCTTCCTATGCCAAGAAAATAGGCGTTGATATTGATAACCTATATATTTCACAACCTGATAATGGGGAACAAGCGCTTGAAATAACAGAAACAATGGTACGATCCAACGCCATTGATATTATCGTTATTGACTCAGTAGCAGCCTTGGTGCCTAGAGCCGAAATCGAAGGCAATATGGGCGATTCACATGTTGGTCTTCATGCAAGACTAATGTCTCAAGCGCTAAGGAAACTGACGGGAGTTGTTTCTAAGACAAAATGTGTCGTAATATTCATTAATCAGCTTCGTGAAAAAGTCGGTATTATGTTCGGTAACCCGGAGACCACTACTGGCGGTAGAGCGTTAAAGTTCTATTCATCGGTAAGACTTGATGTAAGGAAGATTGAACTTCTTAAACAAGGTACAAACCCGATGGGAACCAGAGTTAGAGTAAAAGTCGCTAAAAACAAAATAGCGCCTCCGTTCAAACAAGTCGAATTTGATATCATGTTTGGACAAGGTATTTCCGCTGAAGGTGACGTGCTTGACCTAGCTGTGGGAATAGATGTTATCAAGAAAAGTGGTTCATGGTTCTCGTATGGTGAGCAAAGAATTGGTCAAGGTCGAGAAAATGCAAAAATATTTTTATTGGAAAACCCTGATGTATATGAAGAAGTGAAGAATAAAGTGAAAGAACATTACGGACTTATTTCCACTAATGAAGAAGCAGACGACGATAAATAATGGACATACAAGTATCTAAGACACCTAATCATAAAATAAAGCTAACGGTATCACAGGATACCTACCTGTGTCTCTATAAAAAGGAAATAGGTAAGACGGTAAATTTAGAATCTGTATCACTTGATGACTATGAGAAGCTAAAAGAAAAAGTAATTACAAGAGGTAAAAAAAGAGTGTTTTACCTCTTAGCTCGCAAAAGCTATACTTTTCATGAACTTTTGGAAAAGCTTAAAAAATCTGGTTATGATGAAGAAACGGCTAAAAAGATACTAGATTACTTTAAAAGTCTAAACTATGTAAATGACCGCGAATACGCAAGGAAATATGTAGATGACAAAAAAGGCTCGTACAGCAAGAGATATATTATGTCACATCTTCTAAAGAAGGGGATAGCAAAAGATATATGCGAAGAAATCCTTAACGAAATGCATGATGAAGATACAGAATATAATAGTGCGCTTAAAATCGCAACCAGAAAATTGGGGCGTTATCAATCAGATGATGTTCGAAAAAAGATGACAAATCATTTACTATACAAAGGGTATAATTACAACATAATATCAAAAGTCTTAAATGAAATAAAAGTATAGGTTACATAATAAAATTATGTAAAATTAGTAATATTTTTTTGCCTGGCCGGGTATAGTTTTCAAAAAATAGTCGATGGTAATAACAGCGTAGAGGCTATGATTTTCTTAGTTTTACGACCTTTGACGCAGCTTTTCTTCGGTCGTCTTCTATTTGTGCATAGTGTTTTTTCGTTGTATTAACGTCTTTGTGTCCAAGAACGTCGGCGACAAGGTAGATATCGCCGGTTTCGCGGTACAAGGAAGTGCCGTAGGTGCTTCGCAGCTTATGTGGCGATATCTTTTTAAGTGTTGTTACCAGCTTAGCGTATTTCTTGACGAGGTTTTGAACGGATCTTACGGATAGCCTTTTAAGTTGTAACGATAAGAACAATGCATTCTCATGACCTGTGACCGGTATTATCTTTTTTCTTTCTTCTATATAGTCGCTTAATGCTTCTTCAACCTCAGCGCCAAAGTATACGATGACTTCTTTGCCGCCTTTTCGAACGATGTGTATGCCATTAACTTTAAAGTCTACATCGTTTATATCCAGTCCTACGCATTCGCTTACACGAATTCCCGTTCCTAGTAGTAGCGTAAGTAGGGCGAGATCCCTTGTTTTCGTCTTTTTATGGTATTCTTTTTGTTTTCCGGTTAATTTACCCCCTGATTCGACCTCATCAAGTAGTTTTGCAACTTCATCAACTTCAAGTCTTGTAATTACCTTTTCGTGTATTTTAGGCATGTCCACAAGGACCGTTGGATTGCTTTTAATCTTTTCTTTCTTATAAAAGTACTTATAAAGCGAACGAAGGCTTGCTAATTTTCTCGACTTACCGCGTTCATTATTTATATGTTCTTTATTATCCTCAGATACGTAGTAACTAAGGTATTCAAGATATTCTTCAATATCATCAGCGGATACTTTTTCTAGGTCGGTAACGGTTATATCTGTTACAGCCTTTTTGTCAAAGTATCGATGGTTTTCTACAAGGTAATTAAAGAATATACTAAAGTCGTATGCATAGGCAATTCTTGTTCTTGATGAAGTGTTGTTTTCAATCCCTCTAAAAAATTCCTTCATAAAGGGAGGTTGTTCATTTAGAAGTTCTCTAAGGTGGATTCTATTATCAACAATAACTTTTTTATGGTAATTATCCATTGTATCCCTCCAAATTAGATCTTATAATTGACGTAAATAAGCGCTCAGGCAGCTTAGGGTCGTTTGTTGATAGTTCCTTTATCAACTGTTTGATTTCCTCGCGTTTCGTATTACCATCAGCAGGACAAGCGTTTTTAACGGGCGTTAAACCCTGTTTTACGATAAAGGTACGTATATCATACTCATAAACGTACATTAAAGGCCTTATAACGGTCATCTGTATCCTAGATAGATACGTTACAGGCGGAAAACAGTGAAAACGTCCGTTGTATATTAATGACATCATCATTGTCTCTATAAAGTCATCTTTATTATGGCCAAAGGCTATTTTATTGCAACCGATTGATTTGGCGAACTCGTTTAAGGCGCCTTTACGCATTTTTGAACAGAGCGAACAAGGATTTGATTCTTTGCGCTCATTAAAAATAATATCAGCAATCTCAGTAGAGATAAGCTCATATCGAATGTTTAAGGTCTTGCACAAATCCTTGATGTAGTTAAAGTCCATATTATCAAAACCAAGATCTACCGATAGTGCTATGATATCAAACTTCTTTGGGTAAAAACGTTTTAAAGAATTCAGTGCGTAAATTAGGGCGATAGAATCTTTGCCACCGGAAACACCGATACCAATGACATCGCCATCTTCAATCATATTGTAGTCATCAATAGCTTTTCTTGTGTAACTAAGTAATTTCTGTAATTTCATATAATACTAGCAAACTCCTATAAAAATACCTATATCATTTCGTTAAAGTTGTCTTTTGCGAATAGTTATATCTATAATTATAGCACTACTTCATCAAAGTTTCAATAAAAATATGGATTTTTTCTATTTATTTTGCTATCATTAAAGTACAAAATAAATGAGGTGTATTATGAGTGATAAAAAGATTTTGACTCCCTATAGTCTAAACTGCGACTCTTGCGGTGCCACATTATCTTACGACATTATCAATCAAACGTATGAGTGTTCCTTTTGCGGTAATTCCGAACTGTCAAATTCTAGAGCTGACAAGATTAAAGAATGGGCAAATTCCCTTAAAGAAACCCTAAACAAGGACAAAAAAATCGCAGAATACAATTGCTCTAACTGCGGAGCAAAACTGAATGCAAACACGGATTCTCAAACACTACACTGCTCTTTTTGTGGTTCTCAGCTTATTAAAGGTGAATTCGCTTTATCAGAAGGATTTCCTGTAGGGATTATCCCTTTTGCGATAAACAAAGCCGAAGCGAAACACATACTTAGTACCGCTTTTGCCAATAGTAAATCATTGGATAAAAAGGAATTAGGTGTTCTAAAAAAAGCGTCATCAATGCATATGAGAGGTGTTTATTTACCATTTGAGATGTATGTTGGGCCTGTAGATGCAGGCATAACAAGACAAGATGAAAATACATTTGATGTAAAGTCGTATATGAACCAAAAAGCCGTTATTGCCTGTGATGATGTACCAAATGAACTAATTGACGCTGCTGAACCCTATGATATGACGAAATTAGTGCCCTTTGAGTTCTATTATTTAGCTGGACAACAGGCAAAAAGCCGTGAAAGGACGTTACCTACCGTGGAACAGGACTTTTTGGAAGAAACTAAAAAAGATTTTAAAGATAAGCTAAAGGATAAATTAGGTACGGAGCACCTCAAGGTGGAACTTAATACTGAAAAAACTACTTCATCACCTATTCTGCTTCCTGTTTATTATATGAACTACTTAGGTGTACAGGCCGTTGTTAACGGGCAAACGGGGAAAGCAAGCGTATGGTCAGGAAAACAAAGAATAAAAAAACCACTTCCATGGTTTGTAGAACCTACCATTATAACTGTCATCATATGGATTATATCGAATTTAGTAGTATATAAATCAATGGTTGGAGGCTTTTATCGTCTCTTGGATGTTATTAATGCGCTTATATTAAATTATGATTCCGAGATGGTACCCCCATTAATCGTAGCAACGCTTGCTATATTTATCTTTTCAGCCTATGGTGGTGAAAAGAAACCGATAATTCAAAACATATTAAACTCTTCAAATGTAACCTATAAAAGGGATAAAGAACGGAAACTTGCGAAAGATAAAGGTTTAATACTAAAAAATGATATGGAAGATCCCGTATTTTACGATGTTTATAATAAAAAGCGACAAGCTGTTGAAATGAAGTTTTTACCTGTATTAAAAGGAATATTCATCGCCATTAAGTTTTTTATACTTATGTTTTTACCTCAAATAATTGCCGTCCTACTTTATCCTATTCTGAAAGCTTCGGGTTCATCAGGCTTGGCAAGTCCGTTAAATATTGACGCTCTAAGTTACGGTGCGGCTTGGAACTGTTTTTCTATTCCAGCTACTGTAATCCTTTACGTTGCAGTGGCAAGAAATAGATTATATTGCTCCCCTTTTATAAGACCATATAATACAAAAAAAATATTTAAGGTATCAAAAAGTCAAAAAATCCCCGGTGTGATTGATTTTATGAAAATACTACCGCTAAAAATTAATTTAATAATTATAGCGGTTATGGGTCTTTTGCTTTTAGGTTCAGTAGCAGCAATATTATTCGCCTAAAATGAAACAATTAAGTAGACATAATAAAATTATGTACCCTTTTACTAATAATCGATCAGTTTACCTAATTCATCCGTCACATGAGCGTTTGTTACAAGTAAGGAATCCTTCCCTTTCAGGTGGCTGTCTTTTACGTAAAACTCTCCTCCTGCTTCTAAAACGATTATTTTACCTGCCATATAGTCCCATTTGCTAACGACAGTTTCCCAGTATCCTTCTATGGTGCCGCTGGCAACGCAAGCAAGATCAAACGCACAGCTTCCTGAACGTCTTATTCCCCTAACCTTTGGCATAACAGCTTGAAATTCCTTTATATTATTATTTTTACCGGTTCGCTCATAGGAAAAGCCGGTAGTTATGATACTTTTAGTAAGGGTATTTGTAGTAGATACGGATAGTTTGTTCCCGTTAAGGTACGCTCCACCATTTTTATAGGCGCTATAAATAGCGTTCAGTTCTGGAACATAAATGACGCCAAGCACAGGTTCATCCTTAAAATTTAGCGCTATGGAAACAGAATATATAGGATAACCGTTTATATAGTTTGTTGTACCGTCTAGTGGGTCAATCACCCACTTATAATCGTTTTCTACAACGGATTCACCGCTCTCTTCTGCCAGAATACTGTGGCCTTTATAGTTTTCATTTATATATTCTATAATCATCTTTTCACTTTCAATATCAATATTGGTCGCAAAATCGATGTCTGTGCTCTTTAATAACAATTGTTTCTTTGAATGGATACTTTCTTTTTGAAAATCTCCTACTTTTCTTGCGAGACCTACGATATCTTTTAACGTTTCTTTTAAATTAATCATGGTATATCCTTTCTAAATTCCGTATTATTATATCACAACCATGAATTATTGTATAAAAAAGTTTTTAGTGTTAGAATTATTTAGTCGGTAACTCGTTTCAAAGTATAATCAAATAGTTTAGTAAATATAAAGATATGAAATATGAAAAAAGTGATCGATTTACATACACATACAACCTATTCAGATGGTACCTATAGCGTAAAACAGATAGTTGATTACGCTTATGAAAAGGGCTTAAGCGCTCTTGCTATTACCGATCACGATAATGTAGAAGGTATTGCAGAGGCTATTCGTTATGCAAGAAAATACCCTACTCTGGAAATAGTGCCTGGTATTGAACTATCCACAGAAGAAAACGGATACAAAAAAGACATTCATATACTAGGTTATTTCATGGATTATAGCGATGTTAATTTTGTGAACGATTTAAAAGACTACTCAGAAAGTCGCCAAGAAAGGAATC
>PDWI01000831.1_pt1 | contig 50208 bp, 52 predicted proteins | sample 1430891 | NCBI WGS metagenome assembly PDWI01 (sample SAMN01162508, study PRJNA174530) | Oral metagenome, whole genome shotgun sequencing project. | biome: Marine environment; feature: Marine mammal; material: Swab sample of the gingival sulcus; isolation source: swab sample of gingival sulcus... | reverse complement strand
CTACGCCAAGGCGATCACGCTCGCATACAACGCACTCATTGCTCACTTAAAGCACACAACAGATGTGGAAGTACCACTACTGAGCGATCTAAGCCCTCAGCAGTTTGCCGTACACCCCGACAAGCCAGATCAAATATACTGCCTTGACCTTGACCCCTGGACAGAGCCCCGCGACGTACATAACATAGCCGCATGTACAGATAACACCGTGAACGAATGGGAACGCTTTCTGACGTCACAGACGGTTTAGCCCGGTAAAAGGTAAAAGCGCGGCTGGTAGCGCCAAGGCTCCCGCCCCGAAATCACAAGACACGTACTACACGTACTAAAACGAACGTTTTACGAACACGATAGCTGTGGCAGCCAGTAACGACCATGAGCGTTAGCCGAGCATCAAAAAACCCCAAGCCAAGGCCGCTAAATAACAAGACAGCAGCAATGCGGTAGACGCAGGAAAAAGGCAAGTACCAATATATACGTCAATCGGCAAAAAATGTGCAGAAGTCCGCAGGCAAGCAGACTAAACTCGTACACAAAACGAACATGCATCAGACGTCGTACAATATATCTTTTGCGACTCGCTATTGGTTGTTGCTAATGGTTAGGGTTTGTACGTCGACTACAGGGCAGCCATTGGCGCTCCGCGTCCAAAAGCGCTTACATACAGCCCCCCTACACAAAAGTAAATATCTTCACACGTCTATTTGGTCACATGGCTGTCAATCATGGCAACAGCGAGACCCTAAGTGTGGTACGTGCGGTTCTGTTAAGTTTTCCACAACGTCGCAGCACGCACATGCTAGCTACCATTAGAACATCATTTTCACGCATTGGTACGACTTTTCACGCTCGGTTTTCAGAAATTTGCAATTCCCCTACTTTCCTGTTTTTACATAGTTTATTTGACATGCTGCCCTGCTGGTTGTTTTGTATAGCTTTTACAATTACGTTTGCTAGTATGAACATTTTGCGAACGCCTGCTAGTAGTGCAAGGGAGAGTCTACTGCCGCCAGTACGCGTCTGCCTACCCCGCCCCGAGTCCAAAAAGAATCCACGCTATTGTGGGCATGCACACAGGGCGATTTACTTATAGTATGCCCGCTCCTCAACTCGCACGTCTACATATTCAGCCGGCGTAATACCACGCGACTGCAGTTCCCTGGCCAGCGCAAAATAGGTACCCGCCTGCAGGCGAGCATCATGTATTACTAAGAACTTGATGTAATAATCCACACCCTCTATCCTGACATGCACCTCGTTTGGCGCCGCCGGTAGCACAATAGCTTCGATGTCAACATTCCGAGCAGCAAACTGGCGCTGTAACTCAACCACAAAGTCAACGGTTGCCTTCGGCAGCAAGTGACCGCCCACCGAAGTGTCCAAACCCACTTGATCAACCAACCGCATGACATCCGGCCGCTCTACGGCATCTTCAGCACGCATAATAACCTTGCCAGCGTGATTGACGTAATAATCATGTCCATCATTAACCTTAACCACCAGAACTGGCTGGTCAGACACTAACTGCAGGGATGGATGCCGACCCAAAAGCGGCACAATAACCTCGGCAGAGCTTAGCTCTGGGAACGTCTCTAGGAGCCGTTGGCTCATAGCCACAGTATCAATAGTCAACTTGGAAGTGCTCCAAGCCCTCTCGGATAGAATATCTGCTGCTGCCTGTTCGTACTCACCAGTAGAACGCAACAAAGTGGTGTCATTCCCGACCACACTAACCCGCGGCTCCGCAGACAACGTAGAGGCATACACAACAGCCACCACTATTACCAGCAGAGACAACGTGCCAGGTAGCTGCTGCCACGCCAAGAACGATGGCAGGGGCCGCTTCCGCTCGGCACGCGGCCGGTTCGGCTGACCGTCTGCCGTATTGCGATGAGCGTGATAACGAAACACACTTGGTGAAACACCGCGAGCGCGCTCGCGGCGGCCAGCATCATGAGCGCGCCTCTGAAACAAACGACTAAGCAGCATCGCTCGCCCCACCCTTATTGACGCCTGCCCCAGCAGCATCGAGCAAAATACGAGCTAGCCGGTCGCTAGCATCTGGAACAGCCAACAATGCCAACCCGCTACCTAGCTGATCTCGCAACTGCTTGTTGGCCAGTAACTCGCTCAGCGTATCGTACAACGTAGCCTGACCCAACTCTGATTCCTGCACCACCCTAACGGCCGATCGGTCACGCAAAGCCTGGGCATTATGCAGTTGATGCCCACCGGTCAAATAAGGATTTGGCACCAATACTACCGCTTGGCCCAAGACAGCAAATTCAGCCAAGCTAGACCCCCCTGCCCGAGCGACAACCACATCAGCTGCCGAAGCATACTGCACAAAATCATCACTAAAACCCAACACCGTGACTCGCTCATGCAGCCCCGCGGCATCGTAGCCAGCCTGCACCGCCTGCTGGTTGGCCCGCCCTGCTTGATGCACGATATGCAGATCATCAAAAGTGCTGCATAGACGCTGAGCTTGCTGAACAATCGCATCGTTCAGACGCTTCGCGCCCAAGCCGCCGCCAGAAACCAGCAAAATTAGCGCCGATTCCGACAGATTAACCGCTCGGCGCGCCGCTTGACGCCTCTGGCTATCGAGCGGACGATAGGCGGCAGCAACAGGCACGCCAACTGTGACTGTCTTGTCCGAGGGATAGCTATAGATTTCTGCCGGCAAAGCCACCGTATGGAGCCGCGCCCAGCGAGCCACGATACGGTTTGCCAACCCCGGTAACGCATCCGAATCATGGGTCACATACGGTATTCGTAGCAGTGCTGCGGCCAAGCCGACCGGCACGCCCACAAACCCTCCCTTTATAAAAACAAGCTTTGGCTTCAGGCGGGCAAGCAGCACCACACTCTGCCCAAAACCAATGACAACCCGAAACACATCGCGAACGTTCAGGAGCATGGTTTTGACCTTCAACAGATTACGCCAGCCCAGTCCATGGTAGCGCCGAAACTTGCCAGCACTCACAAGACGGCTCGAATCCACGATATTACCCTGAGTTATCACCGTCGCCAGAGCATCCCCTTTCTGACCAACGTACACCAAATGACACTGCGGTTCATAGCGCCGCAAACTTTCTGCTACCGCAACCAGAGGGGTAATATGACCGCCAGAGCCGCCACCTACAAGCACAATACGCGGTTGCTTATCGGCCACGAAGCCCTCCAGAGACAATTCTACCCCGCAGCCCAGATTGCCCACGCGGACGGTCTGACGGCGGTTCGACGACCGCATCAAGCTCAGTGTTCACTGTGTAGGTGGTGTGGCGCGAAATGTTATAGGCCAGCCCTACCGCAGCCGCCACGAATAAGATGCTCGTACCGCCATAGCTAATAAATGGCAGCGTGATACCCTTTAGCGGCAGCAGACCAATCATGGCTCCAATGTTTATCATAGCCTGTGTGCTTAGCCAGGCTAAAATCCCAGTCACCACCAGCCGGCTGTACTGGTCGGGAGCGCGTTCCATAATACTCTTTAGACGACTAAATAACACCGTAAACAGCGCTATCAATACCGCCGACCCCACAAAACCGAACTTCTCGGCATAAATAGCAAAGATTGAATCGTTGGCCGCCTCTGGCAAATAGCCATACGCCTGCACCGACTGCCCCAACCCCTTACCGATAACACCGCCAGAGCCAACCGCGATCAACGCCTGGCATGCCTGATAACCAGAGGCAGTCTGGCATGATTCTTCTGGGTGCAAGAAAGAAAACAACCGCTCGCGGCGATAATCCATCGTCGAGATTGCAAACGCCCCTAGTAGCGCCACGATTACGCCGCCAACTAACAAGCGCTGCAGCGGAAAACCGGCCACGTAGCACATAGCTACAATCATTGAGATCATAACAACCACCGACCCAAAGTCGCTCTGCAAGCCGGCCACAACAAATCCTATGCCAAGCACCACCAGTCCGATCGGCTTGACGGTTCGATCCATGCTACCAATTTCGCCGCGCTGCAACCGTTGCGCCAAAAATGCGCTCAGCGCAAAAATGATCGCAAACTTGATCAGTTCCACCGACTGGAACGACAACCCCGCAAACCGTATCCAGCGATGCGCCGGATAATCCGGGCTAATCGGCGTCAACAGCGCGATCAACGTAGCCACCGCCGCGCCAACCATGAGCACTTTGCGGTTTGCCCGCCAAAAATGAAGCGGTACTTGGCTCATTATCAAAAAACCAACCGCCCCAACACCAATCGCCACAAGCTGCTTAGTGACATAATAATTCTCCGGCACGCCCCGATTGGCGCTCAAGCCAGGGCTGATTGAATAAATCACCACCAACCCAACGAGCAACAAAACAAGCGACACAAGCACCAAAATATAGTCCGGCTTGTGCTTGCGCTTAGTGTCTTGGTCGCGCGCCAAGCCCGCCGGCAGTCGTGTTCGGCCAGATCGAGAACGCACTATACTACCCCCGCCCCACCAAAAAGACCGCCAAGCCAACAGCTGCCGCTACCTGCCCCAAGACCCACAAGCGCATCGTAATCTTGGCGTCCGGCCAACCTTTCAGAATATATAGTTCGTGCAGCGTGCGAGCTGTGCGCCAAGAGCCCTTAGCCTTGCCCTGCGGCTCGCCCCGCCGGCGCACAATTTGCGACCAGACGTGAATTGCATATTCAACTACAAAGACCGCCCCAATAAACGGCAGCACATAAAGCGTATCCGTCTGCAAAGCAACTACCCCAAGAACTGCGCCCAAGGCAATCGCTCCGACATCGCCCATATAAAAGCGCGCTGGCGGGATATTGAACCATGTGTAGCTCAACAAGCTACCAACTATCGTCATGCAAAAACCAGCCAACACATACTCGCCCTGTAGCAAGGCAATAGCCGAGTACAACGCGAAGGCCGTACTCAACAGCCCGCCAGCTAGACCAGCAAGCCCGTCGGTAACATTCACGGCACGCGCACTAGCCACGACCACCAGCCAGAATATTGGCACAATCAGCCACCCCACAAACAACTCGCCCGTCCACGGTAAATACAACATATCTGCGTCCAACTGAGCGTAGTACCACCAGCCGCCGCTTAGCGCCACTAAGCTATAGAGCACTAATCGGATACGGCGTCGTACAGACGCAAGAAAACGTGCAGCCAGTAAGTCGTTAAACAGTCCCATCGCCCCAGCGCCGACCATGACAGCCAGCGGGAACATTGTTTCATTCGCGTCTAGATTAAACCAAAGCGTCACAATCGCCGTAATCAACACAAATAGACCGCCGGCCATGGTCGGAATATTGCGGCGCGGGGCACCGGCCGCAACCGAACGCCTATCCGACTTCCGCCACCACTTGTAGCGATACGCCAGCGTGGTATACACCGGCGTTATCAACATACTCAGTAAGAAGCTAAACAAGCCGAGCGCCAAGATACGTATCACGGCGTTAGCACTGATAGCGATGGTGATTACTTCTGTCATAACGTTTTCTTATATCGTATTATACCTGACCTTAGTGCACGCCCCATATCAAAAGAACGAGAAACGCGCCGCAAATACAAAAGGCACTACTGGCTCCGCGGGCTGACGCCGAAATTATTTATCAGCATGGTGGCCACTTCGCCAAAAACTGGCGCTGCAGCGGTAGTCCCCGCGTATCCCGCGACCCGCGGATTGGTCATTCGCACCGCAATGATATATTCTGCCCTGTCGCCGCCTACAAAACCTAGGTAAGTACCGTTGAAGCGGTCGTCATAGTATCCGCCGTCGGGCTTGGCAATTTGCGCCGTTCCGGTCTTACCGCCCACGCTGTAAGCGTCAGAGAATTCGCGGTCAGTATAAAACCGTCGATTTTTACGAAAAACAGTTTCCAGCAAATTCTGCATGTCACTAGACACCGATGGATCAACAACACCCTCTCTGACGATACGCGGCGCATAGGGCTCGGCCGCACCATCCGGGCGTTCGACCGTCGCCACCAGATGTGGTTGATAGTATATTCCTCCGTTCAATGCCGCAGCAAACGCCGCCGACATCTGTAGCATAGTTGCCGAGACGCCCTGGCCGAACGCCGTGTTGGCGTAGGTAATATTCAGCCCCCAGCCATCGTTCGGTTCAGGCACAAAGCCCGTTGCCTCGTACCCCTGCTCTATGCCCGTTTCCTGGCCGAGCTGGTAGTGCTTCACTAAATAGTCGTACCAACGCTCGCGAGCCTGCTGGTTGATTTCGCCGCCGCCCATCTGCATCAATAACCAAGTCGCCCCAGTGTTAAGCGACAATCGCAGCAAGTCTTCCATAGACTTAGAGCCAGCACCGCCATCTTCTTCGACATTCTTAATTGTTGCGTCATCCACCTGATAGAATCCTGGATCATAGTACGTCGTCTGAGCGGTAACCAGCCCTTGGTCGATAGCGCTAGCCACAGTCAGTGTTTTCATAATAGAACCAACCTCGAGCGGCTGGCTAACAACGGGGTTCGTAAATAGCTCGGCGTCTTCTACTGCCGCATAATTTGCCGGATCGTAAGTAGGGTAATTGGCCATCGCCTTGACGGCGCCCGTTTCGGCCTCCAAAACCACTACACTGCCCGTCTCTGATTGAGTGGCAGCTACATAGTCGCGCAGCGTGTCCTCTACCTGCTGCTGCAATCCGATATCGAGCGTTAACGTTACATTGTCGCCAGGCACCGGGTCAACTATTTTATTATCGCTATTAGCTGGCAATGGCACGCCATTCACGTCAGTGACCGCCTTTAGCGCTCCAGGCACGCCGCGAAGCTGCTCGTCTAGCGCTTGCTCGATACCATATGTGCCCTTGCCTTCGGCATTTACAAATCCCAGCAGCTGAGCAGCCAGGGCACCATCCGGATATGTACGATACGGCGCATCCTGCGTACCAATACCTTTTAATTCAAGCGCATCGACACGATCTTTCTGCTCGCGCGTAAGCTTCTTGGCCAGCACCACATACCGCGTATCGGGCTGCGCCGCTAATGCGCGTATATCATCAACATTACCGCCAATAATCGGCTGCAGCGCCGTTGCAACCTCTTGCGGATTGTCAACAAACGATGGGTCAGCATAGAGCGTAAACAGCGTTTCATTCAACACCAGCGGCACGACCGTATTGCCGTCGTACGCCGATATAATGCCTCGATTTGCCGGCACCTCATACTGCTTTAGCTGAGCACTATAGGCCGACAACTGATAATAATTATGGCGAATAACCTGCAAATAAAACAGCCTGACAATCGCCAAGCCAGCTATCAATAACAACGCAACATACCACCAACGTATGCGCTGGAGGGGTCGAATTACTATAGCCGATCTGGTTGTGCCAGGTTCTTGATACATTCTAGATACTGTCTTTCGCCGGCGCTAGCGCCTGAGTGGCGTCCGAACAAGTAGTTACAGAATAATCCACTCAGCCAGCTAGCGCTGGATAGTGCCGCTTGGGGCTACCGATACCATGTTCTGAGCAACGTCACTGTTTTTGATTTGCTCCAAGGCCTGCAAACGTGCAGAGGCTACTTCTAGCTGCGCATGTTCGTCGGCCAGCTCGGTCTGCTGCTGCTGTAGGTCATTGATAGTGTACCCAAATGCGTTCGTCTTGGTAACCTGCGTTAGGTATAACAGACCCAACAAACACGCCATAATAACCAACAAAATAGTGTTGCTGATCGGTCCCAGGGTGTATTCCCGCGTCCTAAAACCGGTGGTGTTTTGGTTACGCCCCGCGTAGCGCTGACGACTCATTGTAAGTGAGGATGAATAAGTCATTGGCTTTTGTCTTTTTGTTTTTAGTGCCGATAGGGACTTTGTACCTAAAGAAAAGTACTTCCCTTTCGACTTTTTATGTACGCATGTTCCGCACTTTCTTACGTCCAAGCCCTCGCCAAGCAAGCAGCTTATCAAAAAGCTAGCGCGAAACGTGCTGTAGCGACGGCACCCCTCGCCATGCCTGAAGCGGCTGCTATGGCGACGATTTTGGCAACCATAGCAGCACGCGTATGACTACAAAGCCGCGTTAGCTAACGCGAACTTTGACTTTGTAGGCTCGGGAGAGGCTTTTTACCTGGATAGGCATTGTGAGGTTTCCCCTTCCTCCTCCGGTTCCGTACGCTGATAGCGCGGACCCAGCCGCATGGGCTAGGAATACCGCGCTCACCAGCGACGAAAAAGAGTCACCGCTACCCGCTGTTGGCCGTACGCATATGCGCACGCCCCGTTTACGTGGTCGGTAGCACGTGCCTTTCTCGCACGATGTGCGCAAGGACCCGTTGGTTTAGTTTGATGTTTGTTTTACTGCGGCACGAAGCTTAGCGCTCCGGGCACGCGGATTAAAAACAAGCTCTTGGTCGTCAGCGGTTATTGGCTGTCTATGCAGCAACCGCAGGACGGCGTCGTAGCGATCACCAGCGACTTCCATGAATGCCTGTTTGACCAATCGATCTTCTAGGCTATGGAAACTGATAACCGCTATACGCCCTCCCGGGGATAGCAGGTCTATCCACAGGGGTAATGACTGTTTTAGTTGTGCTAATTCGTCATTTACCGCTATACGAAGCGCTTGGAACGTTCGCGTAGCGGGATGTACCCTGCTATGCCCCGGCCAAGCTCGGGCAACAACCTCGGCCAGTTCCAGCGTAGACGTATGCGGCCGATGGTCTACTATCAATCGAGCTATTTTGTTTGCTCGCGGCTCTTCACCGTACGTACGGAGTATGGCAGTCAGCCGCTCAACAGAGTATGTATTGACTACTTCCTCTGCTGTCAGTGACTGCCGGTTGTCCATCCGCATATCCAGCGGCCCATCGGTGCGCAGACTAAATCCACGCTGCGTATTGTCAAGGTGTGGTGACGACACACCCAAATCTGCCAAAATGAGATCGTACTGCCTACCTGCTTGTAGCAGTTGTTGGCTGGCGCCCAAAAAATCTTTGTGGATTATTTGTGGTCCGTTGCCTCCATATTTGCTACTCAGGTAGTCAATAGCGTTCTGATCGCGATCTACAAGAGTTGCGTGAGGCTTCTGTAAGGTACGTTCCAGTATTGCGTCTGCATGTCCGGCGTATCCGGCCGTAAGGTCCAGGTATGTTTCCCCGGCCTGAGGGTCCAGTACGTCCAGTACTTGGTTTAGTAATACTGGAAAATGTTCGTTAGAATCTGTCATTGCTTTGCTGTCATTGTACGTTGTTTAGACGCCTATGACTACTGCTCGCCATTTTGATGGTGATTTTGGTTTGCGAAAGCTAATTTGATTCTGAACGGTAAATCTTTTGTTTTTGGTGTTTTTGTGTGTGTTTTTCAAGGTCACCTATTCAGCAGCCAACTTTTTGTATTGAATGTTTTTGTTTTTGTGTATCAGTAACGGTGCATGTATGTAAAAGGCGTAATATTGTGGTTTGAAAAACCAGCAAAACCCTTACTGCAGTCGTTACCGAAAAAGTTTGAGAGACTTATGTGTGAGGTGGAGTTTTGGGAGGTGTTTTGTAGGAATGTACTAAGGTTTTTATGAGTGGTTACCTTCGTCCACTTGCTGACTGCCGAATAGCTGACCTCCAAGACAATATTTTTGCTGTGGCATCCGCGCATCATTTACTCGACAAGCGGATACAAACTGTTTGTGGTTAGTCTATTCGTTTTTGTAACAAGTTGTTAAAGGTCTACGTCTGCCGACTCTTTGGCCATGACGCGCCAGTACCGGCCAACACTAACGGCTACGACATCCCGGGCTATACCGGCGTAGTCTACGTGGTGTTGTTCCAGCGTTACGCGCCCCTGCTTACCGTCAGGAACCGCACTCGTCTTGCCCATCCTAAACCGAACGTTTAGATCGGCAATCCGCTCATCTAGGATGTCGCCATCCAGACGCGGTTCCACCAGGTTATCCCATACGTCTTTGGGATACAGGTGCAGATATTTCCCGAAGCCGCGGCTGACGACTGCCCCGCTCGCAAACTTGGCGCGTAGTTCCGGCGGCAATGTCAGCCGCCGCTTGTCGTCAAGCTTACGTTCGAAGTAGTCCATATCCCCGCTTTGGTGCTCCTAGGGTATTGATTGAATTTACTAGTGGTTTTTGTTTTTCGGGTGGTTAGCTATTTTGGCTACCTACCTTAACCCACTGACAACAGTTTACTACCCCCAACCACCCACATGCAACCCTATTTTTACCCATTTTTTGGTTTTTATCCACATTTGTGCCGAGCCAACTAAAAAGGCGCTACATGTAGCGCCTTTTACCTATACGTCAGTTTATGCTATTGGTCTTGCCGCCCTGGAAACGGTATGACATCGGCCAGCTGCTCTGGAGGGCGCGCCTGATCAGCAACCGCTAGGGCATCCTGCACCGCAGCCTCAACACCAGGGTCGAACGGCTGATCCGGGCGACCAGAGTCGGGCCTCACCACTTGTAGCGCCTGATTGGCGTGATCGTCAAAAGAAGGCTGCCTATCGCGAGGCGCCTGCTCCGCGCTACTGGTCATATCAGGAACCTGCGCTTGCAACGCAACGTTGCCAACCACAGCACCAACTGGTATGGAATTCTCCTGACCAACAGGCTTAAGCGCAGGCTCGGTCAGCCCATCTTCGCCCGTGCCCCGAACCAGCGAATCAGCAAGGTCCCGAATAGCTGCATCGCTTAGGCCTGATGATTTTGTATTTGGGTTGTTTGTTTCGTTTGCCATAAGCTGTATTATAACACTTATGGTGCATTTTCGTCAATAAGCTGTTTTTATTTGCTTGTTTTTTGTAGCAAAAAACTGTTAGCCGCCACCCATTTATCCAACGTACCGCAATCCAGATACTCGGCATCGCTAGCCCGAACCGTCAAACTATGGCCAGCGCGGACATAGTTATTCACGACATCGGTAAACAAATATTCGCCGCCCCGGACATCGGTGCGCATATATGCATCTACGTAGGGCAAGATAGCGCCGGGCAACATGTAGATAGAGGTATTATTGAGCCGCGAAGGCGCAGTCTCTGGCGACGGCCGGTCTACGATTTCAGCATACCGCCCCTGCTCGTCCATACGGATGATGCCATAGTGCCGTACATCGCTAGCCGGCACCTCTACGCCGACCAAACCGCCATCTGCCCCTTCGGCCTCCACCTGACGGTGCAATAACGCAGCCTCCGACTGGCCGTCAGACCGCCACAATGTCTGATCGCCAGAGGCCATATAAAACGACTCTTCCGGGGCAATATAGCGGCCCGCCAGCCACACAGGCACCGCCGTGCCATACCGCGCGTCTCGCTCGTCCTGCTGGATGTAGTGAAATACTACGCCCTCGGGCGGCATAATTTCGTCTAACATATTAGCTTTGCCTTGGGCTTTCAAATATTCCTCTAATTCAATATCTCGGCGATAGTAGCCGCGCAACTGCTGCGCCTCGGCGCTGACCACAAAATACACATCGCGCACCCCGGCTGCGATAAGATCACGCACCACGTAGTCGATAATCGGGCGGTTCAAAAGCGGCAGCATACACTTCTCTACCGACTTAGCAACTGGCAGCCGCCGTGTACCATACCCTGCCACCGGAATAATTGCTTTGGTTGGTTTTTGCATACAACGTCCTCCTCTTTATGCACAGTCTCTCACCCTAACAACAGATAGCACCCACTATACCACCCTGCAGCTGCGGATAAGCCCGAAGGAACACCGATCGCGCCGATACAAGTAAAAACACAGCAAACACCCCGGCGCACCAAGCGGCACGAGACGCCCCTTCCTATAGCGCTTTTGCATATACGAACAGCACGTCATATACTAACGTTCATTATGAATAACCCCGAACAACTGCTGAGGCCCGATGGCTTCAGCGGCGCATACGCCGACATGCCAGACAGCATGAACCCAGAAACAATCGCTAACCTAACCAGCGCTCTGACCGCCGTCGCCCACCAAGACCACCGAACCGGGCCGGTTGTCATCGGTCGCGGCCCAGAAGAACACCACCAAGAGCTGGAGCGCGGCGCGGTAGCTGGTGCCCTCCACGCAGGAGCAGAGGTAGTACGATTAGGCGAGAGGTCGCAACCAGACACCCTTTACACCGCACAAACGCTAGGTGCACTAGCCACCGTCTCAATCACCACAGATGGTCAACCCCAAGACGTACTCTACACAGCTAGAATCGGCGCAGAGACGCCAGACAAAGAGCAGCTTAAAAGAGTAGCCGCGAGTTATCGAACCTTGAGGCAAGATAGTAGCAGTATACCCATGGATGCGGTCGACGCCGTACAGCGGCACCGCGGCGACGCCAGAACATACAGCGACGCGTTGGTGGAGTACCTCACGGATCGTTATGGCGAAAAGCCGCTAGACGGCACTCGCCTGGTTCTCAGCGGCCAAGGTCACGGTGGCAAACCCGCACGCGGGCCCGGCAAAGCAATGTACTGTCCCAACCAAGATGCCGGAAACGGCCCCAGCGAGACGATGTCCGCCACCCTGCGCGTCTTGCGCGGACTGGGCGCACAGGTCGCGGAACACTACCTCAAATCCGCGCCCAGAGCTAAAGACGGCCTACCGAGCCTGCGAGCACACCTAGAAGGGCCCGACAGCGAGCGCCTACGTCAATATACTGGCGCTTTTGTCATCAACGACAATGGCACCGAGGTCCTGGCGGCCAGCACGGCCGGGCGCTACTCTCTAGACGGCGACTCCCTCAGGAAAGCGATAGAACGACGTCAGCAGTTGCACGAGAACTACCCAGAGCCGGCGGCATGGCCCGAACGCCCTGATGGCACCCTAGCCGCTGCCATCATAGCCATAAGAGCCGCCGAAACAAACACCACATTCGGCAACATGGGTCAGCTAGTCACAAACACGTCGATCACCGAAAGAACAGCATAAAATTCAGGCAGCTCCTAGCCTCGCCACAAAGCCCCAACAAGTCGCCGTGCGGCACAAAAAAGACACCTGCGCGCCACAATAACCGCCCCACCCCGCGCTACCGGTCACCAGACAGCTGTTCTATGCGCTGCGCAAACCATTTTGCGCTAGAACGCACCTGGCGCTTCATCCCATTGGCACGATCCACGGCAACCAATCCAAATTTCGGCCACCAGCCATATTTCCATTCAAAATTGTCTAGTAGGCTCCAGTGCAGATAGCCGATTACCGGCGCGCCCTCGCTGATAGCTCGCTCCATGGCAATGATTGATTCTTCTATCCACCAACGTCGATGCTGGTCGCTGGCGTCGGCCACGCCGTTTTCGGTGATCAGGATAGGTTTTTTATAGCGGCTCCATATGCGAATGATAATTGGGTACAGCCCCTCTGGCTCCATATACCAGCCCATATCGTTAGCCGGCACTTTTGGATTGACTCGCCTAAAACCATAGTAGTAATCCGTGAAATAATAGTTAAACCCCACAAAATCCTGATACCGACGCGATCGGTTAACGAACCACCAATCCCAGCCGTAGCGCATAACCTTGGTTGCAAATATGTCGTACCAATTGTGTGGACGCTTAGCCTGAATATTACCGAGCTGCTGTGCCATGCCTATCTGTAACGACTTTTTGTGCTGTTTCAAGATACGATATGCCCGACGGTGCGCAAGCGACAGGTTCCAATATACCCGCGCAAACATCAGCGGCTCCTTGCGCTGCGGCACCCAATCGCCCGTAGCGTAACTAAAACTAGCGTACACGTTTGGTTCGTTCACCGTTATGACATAGCGCACGTCTTTGCCGAACTCTGTGGCCACGCGTCGAACATAGGCATCCCAGTAGCGCAGATTCGCCCGCTTCTCAAACCCGCCCATATCCGCAAACCAAGTCGGTAGAGTCCAGTGCCACAGTGTCATCACCGGCTCCAAACCGTGTGCGCGCAACTCTTGAATGTAGGTGCGGTAGTGCTCTATTGCGGCCACGTCCCAACTGTCTTTTGTCGGCTGCAGCCGCGACCACTCTATGCTAAACCGGAAAGCGTTCAAGTTTAGCCGTTTGGCTATAGCAAAGTCTTCTTTGTAGCGTTTGTAGTGGTCAACACCCCTACCCGAAACATAGTTATTCGGATCCTTGGCCTGATCGGCAATCTCGTCCCAGTTAGGCAGCCAGCCCAATCGCCGCTTAGCCGTTCTGGCTAGCTCCTTGGCGTTGGCCAATTCCCAGACCGACCACTGGTTGAGCGTACCACCCTCCACCTGATGACTTGCCGTACTGGCACCCCACAGAAAATCATCAGGAAACACCTGTTGCGTATTTTTCTTATTCATAATCCTTCTCGTAGTGTATCAGTTACGCACTGCTATGACTACCGTTGGCCATCAAGGTACAACTACTGGGCAAACGGCGACTCAGGGGTCGCTTCACCGTCGTCTAGCTTGAGTGGTTTTTTACTCTTGATTTCGTAGCGCAAACCAGTCATCGGCGATTCGTAGTAGTCGTCGTTAAGCAAATTAACAAACTTGGTTAAATCCTTACCGTCCATCAGGATGATTGCCCCGTTGTCATCGGTCATCAGCTCCACACCCAAATCCTCGGCGCGCTCCAACAAGTTCTCTTGCGTAACGGCGGCTGGGTCAAGTTTCTGCAGCTTGTTAATCACCGCCTTTTTATCATGCACAAGGCTGTTGAGCGTCTGCCCTTCCAGAAAACTCAGTTTGAAATGCTCCTGAATCTCGGCAACTTTCTTTTCGGCGATGTGGGCTTTCTTGGCATTGTAATTAAACAATGTCTCTAGCTTAGCCTGATTAAAGACATATATATCAGGCCCCAGGATCAGCAAATGATTCTCTGGAGGCAAGCGCAGCGCCGCATCGGCATCAAACTTAACAAACTTGCCGCTACGCAGCAGCCACCCTGCGCTACCTTTCATGACATTCGTGCCCGGAAGCGCCTTGACGATATAGAACGGCTCGTCCAACGCCTCATGCCGGACACGCGCCACCACGCCCTTCATGCGCTTGATATCGTGCTCTTGCTCGACAAACTGCTCGATCTCAGCCTCTTGCGTCTTGAGCCAACTCAGCACTTCCCGCGCTTTGACCACATGCTTCAAGCGCACGCGCATAAGCACGCCTGGTTCAGCATCAGCCTCTTCAAATCCGCGCACTTCCATGCCGGTGTCAGCGCCCTCTAGCACCTGTTCGAGCAAGGGGTCCAAAAGCAGCTCGTGCAGGTGCATCTCAAGGTCTTTACTGCGGCTAACCTTGTAAACCACGTTGTTTTTGTTAAAGAAAAAGAGCTCTATCCGCAGGTCTTCTTTGATCTGCACCAAGTTATTGGCCCACAGAAATATATCTGTTGGTTCGTAGTCATCGTCCGTGCTAGGCGGCGCCGGACTATTTGTGGTTTTATCATCTTCCATAAGCTCGTAGTATACCCCACCAGCGCACCGCAGTACTGCTGTAAAATCCCCTACAGGTTCGCCGTTTAGATACGGGCTGTTCTATTTCTTTTCGCAAGCAACGCCGTCGTTGTCGCCGTCTAAGTGCTTAGCGTATGAGGGGTCTGATTTAGGAATATTGAAAACCCCGGCCTTAAACGCAGCATCGCAGTTCTTAAATTGACGGCCATTGGTTGGCGCGCTTTGCTTTTTATCCCGAACCGCTTTTTCGGCATCGCTAGAGACATTGGTCGTATCCGGACTAGAGACCGTCGCGGGCTGCGCCGCAATCGCGCCAAAACCGCCAAGCCACAACGCGATAATAGCGCCTAGCACATACTTGGCATTACCCTTCTTGAACCCCTCTGGATCACGCAAGTACATAGCAATAGCCACAGCGATAGGAATAACCGGCAGCACGATCAGATACATCAAAAACCCAACGATCACACGCTTAGCATGCGACCACTGCTCGTAGCGGGTCTTGAACCATGGCAACCGCGACAGCAACCAGTCTGCGGTATTAACAAAAAAGCCGTTGTCGCGCTCAGGCTGGCCCTTCTTAGTCGTTTCTTTGGGTGTTGTGGCACTGTCCGCCATGACATTAGTCTCCTCTCGTTGTCATTGCTATTATAGCAACAAACGAACGCCCGTAGCTACCGCTGAGCTGTATTCGTTCGGCTACTCTGCCGCCGCAGGTTTCTTGCGGCGCGGTCGATAAGACAACTGACGCTTATAGGCGTCCAGCCGCTCGACATACTCGTCAAACTGATTATAGAGACTAGAATAATGTGCGCTTGGCACCAACACATGCTTAAGGCGCTTCTTGCCGACCAGATACTCCACTAAGCTGTAAAAATCGCCGTCGCCAGATATGATAATCGCTTTCTCGTAGTTGCTCATTTCTTTCATGGCCCACAGCACGAGCTCGGCATCGATATTGCCTTTCACTTGCTTGTCCTCTTTGTCGCCGTCCCCCTTGGGAGTAGCGTGCCCTTCCGCAGCGCGTAATTTCTCCAAGTCCTCCGGACGCAGACGCGTCATGTCAAATGTTGGCTTGAGCACCACCAAGTAGCCAGCGTCGTGCATTTGTTCATACAACGCCTCATTTTCTGGTATATAGCCAATGAACATAAAAGCTTTTGTGACGCCATACTTATCGGTCAAAAACCGCCGAAACTTGCGCCAGTCAATCTTCCAGCCAAACTTTTGGACGCCGAGATTAAGATTCTGGCTGTCAATAAAGGCAAAAACTCGCTCCGGTCGTTCGACGGGCTTGGCCTTTTGGCGCGAAGACGGCTTGGCACTGGCCTTGACGGCCGCCGGCCGCTGCGTGCCGCCGCGCGCTTTTCGCACAGAAGTCTTTTGCTCACTCATTGCGATACCATTGTACCACCTGCTGGCAACCGGCACCTACCTACAGCGACAAATGCTCTTTACGAGCGCGGTTGGCCCATTCGTCGGCCAATTCATTACCGGGATCGCCGGCGTGGCCGCGCAGCCACACCAACTCCGCCTGGCTACTGCGATAGAGCGGACAGACCTGGCGTACGATGTCGAGATTCTTAATTTCGCCGCCCTTCTTACGCCAGCCATTTCGCTCCCACGCCAGAGACCACTTGGTAATTACGTTTATCCAAAACTCGCTATCTGTAAAAATACTGCACGGCTCGCCGGCAGCGTGCTTCAGTGCCGCCATAATAGCCAACCCCTCCATGCGTATATTGGTTGTTTGCTGGCCGTCTTCATGCCCGCCTAAGGCTACGGGCTGGCCGTCAAGTATTACGGCATAACCGCCAGGTCCAGGATTAGGGCTGGCGCTGCCATCAGTGTAGTAGACAATCATGCCACCATTGTACCAGCACAAAAGGCTGTTTCTAGGACCGTATTTACTCCGCGCCCACCAAAAACTATCGGTGGCGTTTCTTTGCGTAGCGCCGCGCAGCCTCAAAACCGCCCGCCTGCACAGCATTTATCCCCGCAAGCGCTCCAAGCACCGCGCCGCCGCCAACCGGCGCCATCAAGGCCGCGCCGCCAAGCGCAACGGCACCCAGCACATTTATATTGCGCCCAAACCTCGCTAGCCGCTCTGTGCGTCCCTCGGGCAGTCGTTCGCCGCTACGCTCCGCCATCCGCTACCTCCGTGCCGCCACTCGGCGTATTATCCAGATATTTCCAAACATACCACGTCGCCAGTGACGCATACGGGTGCCATCCGCGCTGTCTGGCAATCTCGCGGCAGCGCGATGGATTGGGCAACTCCCGCAGGCCATACAGCCGCTGCATACCGCTACGCAACCCCAGGTCTCCAGCCGGCAGGCCAGCCAGCCCTGACAGGTCAAGCCTGCCGTCACAAATACGCTGCGCCAGGTCTTGGCCATAGCGTACTTTGGCGCCCGACATGCCGATAGCTCGCAACTGCTGCGCATCTGTGGCCGCAACCTCCTCCGGAGCCGGAAAACGATCGCCAAACAAACCTACCAAACGGCGCTCTATAGTTGCCGCCGCCTTCACACTCAGCTGTTGGCCAATAATCGCGCGCAAAAGCTGCTGATAGTACTGGGTATGCGGCTGCACCGTATACGGCCCATGCAACATCATCAGTTCGTATATCAATGGATCGGCGGCCGCAAAATGATCCGCCGCCCGCTGCTGCAAAGCCCTGCTCATCCCATCAGTATACCCGGACTCAGCTGCCAAGAGTACCTCTGTCTGCAACACCTAAAAACAAGACGCCCCTAACCATAACGTTCATCGACGCACTCGCCCATCTATGTCATACTGTAACCTCAAATGAGCGCTAAACAGGAGGACACTTTATGAGCATGTTTGACGACCTAAAGGCCAAAGCTGACGCTAACGGCGACGGCAAGATTAGCAAAGAAGACCTAGATAGCTTGCGCGACCAGCTGCCAGGCGACCAACTAGACAAACTCAAGAATCTAGCCGATCAAAACGACGACGGCAAGATTGACCTAAACGATATAAAATCTTTAGATGTCGGCGACACCTTGCGTAACGCCAAGGATCAGCTCGGCAGCCTGTTCGGCGAGTAATTCCGCGGGGATCATGCGAAAACAGGTGCGCCAGAGTTGGCGCACCTGTTTTATTCTTCGGCTACTAGCCAGCCTCGTGCTAAGCAGCCAAACAATCGCGAGCCGAAAGACTAGCCCAGCAGCTCGTCCAGCGTTACCCGCTTTTGCTTGGTCGTGTCGCGGTCACGAACCGTCACCGTGCCATCTTCTAAGGTGTCAAAGTCGATAACCACGCAGTACGGCGTACCGATCTCGTCTTGGCGGCGATAACGCTTGCCGATATTTCCGTTATCGTCCCATTCAGTTGGAAATACTGCCGCCAAACGCTTGTATACTTCGCGAGCCTTCTCGACTAGCTGCGGTTTGTTCTTGAGCAGCGGGAAAACAGCGTAGCGCACTGGCGCCAGGTCTGGGTTAAGCTTCAAAACGGTGCGCGTCTCGCCCTCGCCCATATCCTCTACCGTATAGGCGTCGCTCATGACTGCCAAGAATATGCGGCCCATGCCCATTGAAGTCTCTAGGATCCACGGAATGTACTTTTCCTTGGTGTAAGGATCCTGATACTGCAGATCTACACCGCTAAACTTCATGTGCTGCGACAGATCATAGTCTGTTCGGTCATGGATGCCCTCTACCTCGTCATAGCCGAGCGACGGGAAATCATACTCAATATCCCAGGCATCCGATGCGTAGAAAACAAGGTTGTCGTGCTGATTCCAGCGCAGCTTGGATTCGTTGATGCCCAAATCCTGTACGTACCAGTCCCAGCGATCCTGCTTAATGCGCTCGTAGGCCTCTTTGTTCTGGTGCGGCGGCACAAAGTATTGCGTATCCGCCTGCTCCATCTCACGCGTGCGGAACAGGAAGTTGCGCGGGCTAATTTCATTACGAAAAGCCTTGCCTATCTGTGCGATACCAAACGGCACACGCATACGAGTGGTATCAACAACATTCTTGAAGTTGAGATAGATACCCTGGCAGGCCTCGCCCGGCAAATAAACTGGCCGTTCGTCCTGGCCGGTAAAATCGCCTAGATTAGACTTTACGAGCAGGTTAAAGGCCCTAACCTCAGTAAAGTTCTTCTTGCCGCACGCTGGACATGCTATGGCATCGCGCTGAGAATCAAACAGCTTGTTCAGATCAGCTTCGCTCATTTTTTCGTCAGCCGCAACGCCGACAGCGCCTAGCTCCTTGTCCACCCGAATCCGCATGTGACACTCCTTACACTCAGCCAGCGGATCCGAAAAACCACCTACGTGGCCAGATGCCTCCCAAACACGGGGATGCTTAAACATAGCTGCATCAATGCCAACGCAGTCCTCGCGGCTATGTACATTGCGCCGCCACCAGGAACGCTTAATGTTGTTCAGCAGCTCCACGCCATACGGACCAAAGTCATACAGACCGGATTCGCCGCCGTAGATATCACTACCCGGATACACAAATCCGCGGCGCTTACACAGCGATACGACATCCTCCATGGAAACGCCTGGAGCTTTTTTGGTGGTACTTGAAGCAGATTTACTCATAACAGTATGCTTTCTTTAAGATAAATTTAGATGATTGTTATCGCTATTTGAAACAGAGAAAAACCAAACGGGGTCAACGCCCTCGCCCGCGCACACTGCCGTAACTGGTTCTGATTTTGCTACACATAGTATGACAGCGATTATACCATAGGCCGGCGCACAGCTGCCCCACAGCGCCCCAGGCGTGCACTAAACGCGTAACGTATACTGCAACACCTGCCGCAAGTGCTGGGCGATATCCGCTAGCGCCACATCCGCGCCAGCCACCTGGCATAGCGCTTGCGGCGATTGGCTGGCGTACGCCAAGCGCAGCAGCTTAAGATGATCAGCACCAAACGCCCCGGCGTCGTGCGGCACAAACAAACTAGCATCAAAATCGTAGTTATACCGCTGACCTGCAACCAGCGGCTCCCCTGCCGCGTCAGTCCGCAGATTGGGCGTATGCCCGCTAATCATCAACAGATGGACAATAGACCACGCTTCGGTGCGGTCGGGGTCGCAGCCCAAATTGTTAAGACCCGCTAAAGACGCCTGCAATATGTGATAATACTCTGGTTCGGTGTCATCTTCTGTCACCCGATGAATACGCTTCAATAAATCATAAGCCAGCATCGTTCGCGGCAGCTGCGTGACAATCTTATCGTAGTACTGCCGCATACGCGCCGATCGAAGCGTCTTGATATCGCTGCGGCCATCTATGTAAGTAATCTCGTTGACCGCCAGTAGCTCGATGCCGCCAGCCAACTTGGACTTAGCGCGGCGCACGCCCTTGGCGATTACGCTCAGTTTGCCGTGATCCGGCGTCAGCAAGGTCAATATCCGGTCAGCCTCCTGGTAATCAGTTCGGCTCAGGACGATGGCATCTGTTACGACCTGCTTCATGGGCGGCAAACATCATTAAGCGCCCGGCTCAGCGCCTGAACCGTCGTAGCAGGCTTGTATAGGCAGTCCGCGATACCGAGTCGCTGCTGTTGCTGCCGGCTCAATTGCAAGGCGTGCGGCGGAGCAGCACTCAGCAGTAGCGCCGGCACCTCCCGCCAATCAACATAAGACCGAAACTCGTACAAAAACTCCATGCCACCGTGGCCGCCCAGCTGCATATCCACTACCAGCACGTCTGGCCGCCGATCGTCTGCCAAAGCCACAGCGTCCTGTGCATGATGCGCCACCGACACGGTATAGCCAGCCGCTCGCAGACCAGCGCCATACAGACGCGCCAGACAGACATCCGACTCTAGCAATAGTGCATGCATTTGCCCTGTCATACTAGCTGCAACTGCTTACTTGGCGTCAGCGTAGCAGCCAGACCAGGCAACGACGCGTGGCGCGCACTCCGTAGCGGCGTGCTCATCACTTTTAATAGTGCATCAGCCACGAAAACGCTCGCACCATTGCCCGCTAGGTTTTTAGGAAATACCGACAGCGCTCGGCCGTACAGCAAGCGCGCTCGCCGCAGACTGTCGCCCCCAAACGGCTGCGTGCCATAGACGCCAGCCACCAATCCAGTACCGCTGCGATGCACGCCCAGTACAACTCGATGCGTCGCCGCTTGCGGCGGCTTGGAGACGATAAACGCATAGCCCAAGCTCATGAACGCAGCCGCAAACCCCGCGCTATGCCCCATTGCCAACCCTTGGCGCGCAGTGTTGTGTACATGCAGCTGACAGTCATACTGCTTCGCCAGCCCATCTAGCCGCTGCGCCACGTCGCACAGTCCAGCCTGCACGGACATTGGCTCCAAATCCAAACTAGGTTGTGCTTGCAGCTGAACGCTTAATAAGTAGCTATCTATAAGCTGTAGTGTCATGTCAGCGGTGTATTCAATAACTCGCGAATCAACCGGTTCATCTGTTAAGCGCGCCAACTCTGCCGCACGCGCAATGTGCATAATTGGATTCTTTAGTTGCTCGGCTAACGCCCGCAGCAGTCGCTCCTGACCACCCGATGCCTGTACATCCATCCCAAAAATTATACCTACGCCGCTAGCGGCGGCTTACCCTCTTACAAGCATCAGTATACACGCCGCGGCTAGCGAGCCACAACTACAACCTGCTATTAGCCACCGGCAGAAGCTCTACGGTTCGAATGTAAAGCTAGCCATGATGATATTGTCTAGATCGCCCTTGAAGTCATTAGACAGTGTGCTAATCTCTATGGTCTTATCGCGAAGCGGCAGCAAAATGCGCACGCCTTTCTGTCCTGGCTCAACCTCACCCTCTACACGGGTTCCAGTAATAGCCTGCATCAGTGGCGGCCGGTAGGCATTGACGTTAACCTTGCCCTTCTTGACCTGCGACTGCCAACGCTTAACCTCTTCGGTGTAGTCCTTGCTAAGCACCTCTAGACGCAGCGCGAAGCCCGTACCCGACTTAATACCCGGTACAACCCGTGGATGGAAGTAGCCATCAATATTGACATTGCTGTCCGACTCAGTGACAAACGCGCTCCACGTCTTGGGGTAGCTAAAGTTGATGCTGCCGTACGTGGCCGGACCACTGTACGTCAAATACGGCTTCTTCTCCGCCTCTACAAATTCGGCATCTTTGCGCTCAGATTCTTCAGCCACAGCCTTTTCAACAGCCACGGCGACCTTTTGGTCGGTGTTATTCTTGTAGTCCTGCATGCCTGTGTAGGCCCAGAATCCAAAACCAAGCGCCCCCAGCAAAAATACAACCGCCATAACAAGCGAAACGATCAGCCCTAGCGGCTTGCCAGGGCGCGGCGGCACATACGGCACCCCGCCACCCGGAGGCGGCATCTGCTGCTGCATATAAGGATTCGGCGCCAACGGTTGGTTGGTGTACGGATTACGTGAGGGTTGGCCATTTGGCTGCATATTGCTTATGATACGTGGCCATTAGCCGCGACGCAAGTCCTATCGGTCATTTTTTGTGTTATAGCAATATAAAAAGACACCTTCTCGCTGGCCGACAGGCTTACGGCCGTTGATCGTAAATGCAAAACTGGCTAAGCGCACTGGTCTTTTTGGACAATCCTTCATGATCTTGGTGTCTAGCTTGAGCATCTGCCGCTGCAAATTAAACGAGAATATACCGTCCGCGTCCGTCCACGTGTGCCGCCAAAAATTACCCCACACTACCGTAGCCTGATCACGGTGCTGACGCAGCCGCCATCGACTAACAAGCACTAGGATCGGGTTTAGCTCGTACCCCGTCACTCGCCAGCCCCGCTCAACAGCTGCCAACATCACTTTGCCGTCGCCAGACCCCAACTCCAGCATATGCTGACCGGGCTTTAGATCCAGCAAGTCTAGCGCCACCCGAACCTGCGGCGTCAGAGTCGGCAGATATGGCGCACCAAATAGCACCACAAAACCGAAACACAGCACCAAGCCGGCCGCCGCTATCAACCACAGGTCGCCCATGACACCAGACGGCTACTGCGCCGCGTCGAAGCGCTCGCTTAGCTTGATGATCACGTTTTCAGCATTCTGGAGGTGCCGCTCCATAGTTCTAACAACTTCTAGCCCTCGCTCGTATAGCTCCACTACCGTGTCAATCGGCACGTCTGTGGACTCTAGCTTGGCCATAATGTCGTCCAATTCCTGCTGAAGCGCCTGATAATCGTACTGTTGAGATTTTTCTTGCTTTGCCATACCGCTATTCTACACCTTCTATGATCGCACGGGCAGTACCATCCTGCAGCGTAAGCCCAACTCGCTGGCCGGGCTGTAGCTCTGCCGCGCTACGCACAGCTCTATTGTCGCTGCGAACTATAGCGTAGCCGCGTCGCAACGCCGCCTGCGGATCAAGAGCGCTAAGCAATGCTCGCCGCCCGTCCAACTGGTCGCGCGCCGCCTGCAAATGCCGAGCAGCAGACTGTTGCAGCTCCTGCGGTACAAGACGTACAGCATCGATCGCGTCGCGCAGCCGGGCGGACACCACAGCCGTCATCGTTTCGCATCGCGCGTGGAGCCCATGCATGACATGAATCCTATCAGGCACCAACACCTCGGCAGCGTTGCTTGGCGTACTAGCCCGCACGTCAGCAGCCAGCCCAGCCAGCGACACGTCTACCTCATGTCCTATCGCCACCAACGTCGGTATACGACTAGCAGCCACCGCTCGCACCACTCGCTCCGTGTTATAGACCGCCAGATCGTCTGCACTACCGCCGCCCCGAGTTATCACCAATACCCCAATGTCGCTATGATACTCGTTGCAATGCTCCACGGCACGAGCTATTTGCGCGCCCGCCGCTTCACCCTGAACCTGCACATCAGCATGAATGATCCTCACACCGCGCCAACGATCGGCCAGTATCTTCGTGAAGTCTCGGTACGCGGCTGATTCACCAGACGTAATCAAGCCAATACGCTGCGGCGGATACGGTAAACTGCGTTTTCGATCCGCATCAAACAGCCCTTCGGCCTGCAGCTTTGCAGCCAACAGATCACCCGCCTTCTTGATCGACCCCTTGCCAACCGGCTGCATAAACTGCACCGTAATACTGAAGCCATACTGCTGGTGTAGCCGCGGCACGCCGCGCACCCGCAACAGCAGACCATTTTCTAAGGGCCCTGGCAACTGTTGCGCAGAACCAAAGAAACTAACACTTGCACCTGCGTCCTTGAGGTCAAAGTGCACCCAACGCTTCCTGCTAACCCGATAATTAGCTAATTCGCCGACTACCACTACCGACGGATAGGCGAACTCCAGCGTCTGATTGCACACGGCCACAAAATCGCTGACCGAAAACGTCGGCTCGCCACCCAAGGGAGTCTCGTAGTGATTACCGCTCATGGCTGCTTTTTAGCGTGGCTATCCACCAGCGCCTTATGATACAAAATCCCGCCTGGGATCAGCTGAATCGCCATACTTAGCACACGATACATCACCACCACTGGTATGGATAGCGCCACCGGGATGCCGCCAGCCGCCAGAATACCCGTCATCAGTACCTCATACACCCCTACTCCGCCAGGCAGCACGGCTATCAGACCCGCAAAATTAGCCACGGCGTAAGCGATAATCACCGCGCCGACATTAACCCATTCGCCAAAGGCAAGATACACCATATACAGCGTCAAAATCTCTGTCACATTAGCCGCCAAGCCGAGCCACACCAGCCGCTTAATAAGGCGCGGATCGGTACGCAACTCCCGAAAATCATCGTGCATGTCATTCGCAAAACCTTCCAGTCTCTGTATGCTGATTGCTTCTGGCGTGCCGCGGCGTACAAGCCGGATGGCGCGGTTTGCCCAGTTGGTCAGCGTTCGAAAAGTCGACTTTATGCGCTGCTTGTCGCCCACTATGTAACCGCCCAACAACGTACCGACCACCGTCAGCGTGGCCAGTACCCCAGCAAACAAAAGCATAACGTTATTGGCCTTGCCGCCAATCGCCAACGCCAGCAGTCCAAAAGCAATCAGTATCTGGAACGATATAAATATCAGCACAAACTTGATTAGCTGCACTAATGTCGAAGCACTCGCCCGCACCCCAAAGCTCTTGAGCCGCAGCCCAAAATAGGATATGCCAGAAATGCCGCCGCTCGGAAATGCGTGGTTCACAAACGTCAGCTCTAGCGTCACGCGGTACATGTCGCGGTAGCTAACACGATGCTTGAGATGCTGCAAGATAGAGCGATACATCCGAGCATAGGCATCATAATTCGCAATCTGCAGCGGAATCATCAACAGCAACGCCCACCACTGCACATTGCCCAAGTTACGTAGCGTATCCAATATCTGCTCGCGCAGAGCATATACAAGCGCCACCATAGCCACAATAGTTAGCACATTCAGAATCGGCCGCCAGTTATGCGACAAAAAAGCCTTAACACGTACTGTCATGTGTCCAGTATACTAAACGTATGAGACTAATACATTGTTTTTACCGCACTGCCATCATGGAGACTCTATGCACGCCACCTCGTCGATAGTCGTTTTTGGCCGCCAACCAGAGCTGGGTCTAGCTGAGCTAGAGGCCATCTACGGCTCGCGGCGCATAAAACCAGTCAGCAGTCATGCGGCTATTATTTCCCTGCCACCCCAAGAGATAGCACTCAACCGCTTGGGCGGTAGCGTGCGTCTAGGAGCGCTTCTATCTACCCTACAGTCGCGCAACTGGCAAAAGATTACTGCCGAGCTTTTGTATACCATCCCCGAACACGCCGTCACGATGCCAGAGGGCAAGATCCGGATCGGGATCAGCCATATTGGCAGCGGAGTTAGCGTCAAACAGCTCAACGCCGCGGCGCTCGAGCTCAAAAAACATATCCGCGCCGTCGGGCGCTCAGCCCGAGCAGTCCCCAGCATCGGCCCTCAACTAAACGCCGGCCAGGTCGTCCACAACCAGCTACTTGGACCGACGGGCTGCGAACTACTAATCATCCCTGGGCACGGTCAAGCCGTTATTGCTCAAACTATGCAACTACAAGACGTCGCCGCATACGCCGCGCGCGACCAAAAACGCCCCAAACGCGACGCCCGCGTTGGGATGTTGCCGCCTAAACTGGCTCAGATAATTATCAATCTGGCTGTCAGCCAGCCGCCCAGCAGCGTGGCTAGCGCTCGCCTAAGCGTCTTGGATCCTTTTTGCGGCACCGGCGTGGTATTGCAAGAAGCGATGCTCATGGGCTACGACGCCTATGGCACCGACCTAGAGCCGCGGATGATAGAATACTCCCAGGTAAACTTGGAGTGGCTCACCACCCAAAAACAGCTAACCTCTATCTACCCAAACCCTTCTATTAACTATCAACTAGACAGCGCCGATGCCACAAATCACGACTGGCAACAGCCATTTAGCACCATAGCCTGCGAAACTTACCTAGGACGCCCCCTCTCTAGTCTGCCTGCCCCCGATACATTAAGCGAGATAACGTCCGCAGCCGACACCATTCACCGCAAATTCCTAGCAAATGTCGCGCGCCAGACCAAGCCCGGGTTTAGGATGTGCATAGCCGTGCCCGCATGGAAGACCGCGCGCGGCTTCAAACACCTTAAAACGCTTGATAATCTGGCCTCACTGGGGTATAATCGTGTGAGATTTGTCCACGTGGATACGCGCAATCTGATCTACCACAGACCAGATCAGCTCGTGGCTCGTGAACTGGTAGTTTTAGAAAGAATCTAACGGGAAAGCTGTGCCCTGCCTTTGGGTAAGTAAATACACAGCAGCCAAGCCCGGCGCACCCCCTGAAAGCTACAAGCCATACAGGAGCAAGCGCAGGCCGTCCCAATAGGAGAATCGTATGTCACATGTTAAAGCTGGTGGTTCCAGCAAAAACGTCCACAAGAGTCCAGGTCAGCGCCTTGGCGTCAAGGTATTTGGCGGCCAGCGCGTTAACACCGGCCAAGTTATCGTCCGTCAAACCGGCGCTACCAAGCGTGCTGGCGACGGTACGTTCATGAGCCGCAACTTCACTATCCACGCAGCACGCGACGGCGTCGTCAAATTCACCAGCCGCAATGTCCGCCGCTTTACCGGCAAGAGCGTTCCGCGCACCGAGGTCACTGTCGAATAACCACCAAGCAGCCGTGAATTACACAAAAAACCAGCGCCATTTACGTGCGCTGGTTTTACTTATTGGCACAAAGAACGCCAAAGAGATCGCTCGCCTATGGCCCCGCCCGATCGTCAGGGTGCGGCGGTGGCAGTTGGTCTAGCTCCTCACGCGTCGGCCCTTCTCCCAGGTCACCGCTAGGTGGCTGCATCCACCTCCTCCACTCTTCCGGGTCATGCGGTTTTACAGCCTCATCTGGGAATAGCGGCTCTTCGCCACCCTCGAAGTCATCGTAACCATCTGCGGGCGGCGCCCAAGCCTCGGGACTATGAGGTTTCGTCATGCCATCATGTACCGTTTCGTCATACTGGGAATAAGGCGTGGTCTCTGCGTCACTGGGAAATACTTCGTAGCCATCTCGCTGCCTATCATCGGTACCAAACGAAACCGTCTTCCGATCAGCATACTCAGGATCGCCGTATTCTAACGTTTCCGCATCGTTCGGTATACGGTCATCAGTTTCTTGACCTGGCACCTCCCATGGGTTGGGATATTCCCCAGCGCCCTGCTCCGGGAGCAACGGACCCGAGAAATGCGCCTCTGGCTCGTGCGGGCCATCTGGCCGTTGTTCGCTCATGCTAGTGTTCCTTCTGATGTTCCTTTTTGGTTTTTACGTACTAATACTATGATACCATGCTTATGGTATCATGTCAACGCCTGCACTCAGCCTCGCACTGTCTATCCGGCAGAAAAGCAGCAAAACACCAGCTCAAGGCTAACGCACGTGGCACAAGAAAACGACACCGTCACGAAACAGGGCTCACCCCGCCAAGTCACTCCCTAGGCGGAAGTAACCCAGAGGCGCGGATCTAGCCGCCGCTGAGTACGCGGGTGGTCACCCCTTTCATATGGCCCAACCGAGAAGACCTTGGTGCCGTACGCCCCGCGATCATCAACCCCGAGCGCCCCGCCTGACCACAGACTAACCACGCAGTGGTTCTTGGAGACGCCCGACGATCGCGCGCCGCTAAAGGCGGCGTCAAGCGGCCGTTCCTGGCCAAGAATCAGTCGCCCTACTGGTGCGGACGTACTTCTGGGCAACGCCAATCGCCCCAATTCTTCCGGCAAGCGACCATTACCGTCGCCAAAACGCACCACCTGCAGCACGTCCCCAGAACCGCCATCGCCGTTCGACGGCATAGGCTCGCGAACCAGACCAACATACTCGGGGCCCATTCCTAGAACCGCCAACAGATCTTTTGCAGGAGTTTCATCACCTCCTGTCCTGGGCGCCTCAGAACAAATTGGCTTCATTTCTGCGAGAGTAAACCGTACGCCCCACGAACCGACAGTATTTGCCGCAGGGTCCCATGACGTAGGCAACGAGTCTACGTGATTAGTGACATCCATGACCGCCTGGTTAACGGCTTCAGGGTTACTTGATAAAGAGCCGGGGCATATCCGGGATGCATGCATTTTCTTGACCTATGCTGAATTACGCGCGCTAGTTGCGCACTAAAGTTGTATTGCTGACTATTATACACCGTAATAACCAAACCCACCACCCCGCGGAGGCCCACGCTCAGCAACAAATCAGCCCACGTTCAAGATTCACAAAAAGACACGCCGCGACGCTCCCAGTGCGACACGCGCACAAACCCGTCGCCTGCCCTAGGAAACGCCAAGGTGCTCTTTGACCTTGGCAACTACATCAGCAATTACTACCTGAGATTTGACCAAGAAATCATCAGCACCCAAAGAGATAGCTTTTTCGCGGTCGGCCTCTTGGCTTAGTGCGGTCAGCATAATAATCTTCATGTTGGTTGTTTCTGGCGTATTACGCAAGATATCCAGCACATCAAAGCCGCTTACCTTGGGCATCATCACATCCAGCACTATGAGATCTGGGCGATTCTGCAAAGCTGCAGCCAGCGCGTCCTCGCCATTTGGCACGCGAAAGACACTGAAACCCTCCGCTTGTAAACGCGTGATATATACGCTCGCCAACGCATCGTCGTCTTCGACGAGCAAAATACGCTTGGCGCCTGATGTCGTGTCTGTGGTGGGCGTGTCCTGTGTTGGTTCCATATACCTACATGCTACCTTGTTATTCGGCTTGCTTCAAGCCGATAATGTCTTATGCACCGCTAGAGCGCCGCGCCAAGCACGCAGCCACAAAGCCGCCAAACAGCGGATGCGGCCGATTTGGCCGAGACTTATACTCTGGATGGAATTGGCTAGCCACAAAGAATGGATGATCCACGGCCTCGATAACCTCAACCAACTGACCGTCTGGGCTTGTGCCAACCGCCCGAATACCCCATGACTCGTACTGGTCGCGGTATGCATTATTGCACTCGTAACGATGCCTATGGCGCTCCACAATGTCGGTCTCACCGTACAGCTGCGCTGCCTTACTGTCAGACACCAGACGACAGGGGTAGTTTCCTAAACGCATTGTACCGCCCGTATTCTGCTTGCCCTCCTGACCAGCCATGGTGTGTATCACCTGGTGCTTCGCCTCCGCATCGAGCTCGGCCGTCGTTGCGTTTGCGACACCGCCGTTGCGCGCCGCCGCTACAACCGCCATCTGCAACCCCAAGCACATGCCAAAGTATGGCAAATTATGCCGTAGAGCATATTGAGCGGCGCGGATTTTACCCTCTAGTCCGCGGGCGCCAAATCCGCCCGGAACCACGATACCGTCCAGACCTGCCAGCGCTTTTTCGACAGCCGCCTCAGAATCCAGAGCCTCGGCGTCCACCCAGCAGATGTCCACGGCCGCGTCATGCGCCCAACCAGCCGCGGCTAACGCCTCGAACACGCTCAGGTACGTGTCTTTGTTGTCCATATACTTAGCAACTACCCCTACGCGAAGTGTTGTGTCAAAATCGCTTACCGCCTTCACAACCATCGATCGCCAAGCGTCAAGCTGCGGCCTTTTTGCCTGCAAACCCAGCTTGTCGCATATAACATCGGCAATACCAGCATCCTCGAGCGTCAAGGGCACCTGGTAGATACTCTTGGCGTTGGGCAGCAAGCCTATAGACTCCTCGCCAACCCCGCAGAACAGGCTAAGCTTTTGCGTAATGGCCGGGTTGTTAGCTGGCTTTTCGCTACGAGCCATCAAAATCCCAGGCTGAATACCAAGACCGCGCAAATCGCGCACCGAATTCTGCGCTGGCTTGGTCTTAGTCTCGCCGCTAGCCCCTAGATACGGCATGTACACAACATGCACGTACAGACAGTTTTCGCGGCCAACACTAATGCCAAGTTCGCGAATGGCCTCTAAAAAGCTCAGGCTTTCCAGGTCGCCCACCGTACCGCCAATCTCGACAATATGCACGTCAAAGCCTTCGCCAGCCTCCTGAATAAAGCGCTGAATGGCTGCCGTCAGATGCGGAATCACCTGCACATCATCGCCGTCATATTTGCCGTCGCGCTCGTCCTGGATGACACGCAACAACACCCGGCCGCTCATTAACGAGCTAGTGGTGGTCAGCTCCTGATCCAAAAAACGCTCGTAGTGCCCAAGGTCAAGATCCGTCTCGGCACCATCCTTGGTCACAAAACACTCGCCATGCTCACGCGGATTCAATAACCCAGCGTCAACGTTTAGGTAGGGGTCGCATTTCTGGAGGTTTACCCGTAGGCCGCGGGCCTTTAAGAGGTTGCCGATTGATGCGGCGGTTATGCCCTTGCCGAGACCTGATAGCACGCCACCAGTAACAAATACAAACTTAGTTTGCCCCACGTGAATACCTCCTACGTATTGGTGACTATGATACCGCAAAACAGCCGTATCGGACAAGGCCATATCTGCTACGAGCCGTACCACTGGCCGAGCGCACAGCCCGCCAAGAAAGCCACAACATGCCCGATCGGGCGCCTTCAGCAAGGCACCCGAAAAAACCTGTAGTACTTACTTATTGCCGCACGGCGTCCAGCGCCGCGTCAAGCTGAGGATCGCGCCTGTTGTCAATGTCATCATCAGACAGCTCTACAACCTGATCAGGTGCAATCCCTTCGCTATCGATGCCCGTACCATTTGGCGTGAACCAGTGAGCCACCGTAATCTTCAGCATGGCGCCCGTACCAAACTCGCTGAGCTGCTGCACACTACCCTTACCAAAGCTCGTTTCGCCCAATAGCGTAGCCGCACCATGGTCGCGCAGTGCACCGGCAGTAATCTCACTAGCACTGGCGCTCCCCTTGTTTATCAAGACAATCGTCTTCTTATCTTTGAGCACCGGATCCGCACTGCCGTAGAATGTTTGCGTTACTTCGCCGCCCTGTTTTTCCTGCACCACAACCTGGCCCTCGTCCAGCCACAGCCCAGACACGTCAACAGATGCGTCTAGTAGCCCGCCAGGGTTACCTCGCAGATCCACAACAACACCCCGAACATTCTGGCTTGCGAATTCGTCAGCCGCACGACGCGTCAGTGCAGCAGTATCATCGCCAAACCGACTGATAGTCAAAATACCCACACCGTCTTTTATTTCGTGCTCCACGCTCGGGATCTTGATTTCTTGGCGGGTAATCGTAATGTCTAATTCCTGGGAGTTATCGCGAACAACTTTTAGCGCAACATCGGTGCCCGCCTCGCCGCGGATCTTAACAACCGCCTCCTCTACGCTCGCCCCCAACAACGAATCTCCATCCACCTCCGCAATAAGGTCCTGAGCTCGCAAGCCAGCCTTCTCTGCCGGATAGCCAGACAGTGGCGAAATGACAATAACATTGCCGTTATCATCCTTGCCTAACTCGGCGCCGATACCAGAAAATGTGCCCTCCAGCTGATCGTTGAACAAATCGGCTTCACTGGCCGTAAAGTACTCGGTGTACGGATCGCCCGTAGCCTGAGCCAATCCTGCCTTCAGCCCGTCCAGTAGTTGCTGCTGGCTTAGTTCGCCGTCATAGCTCGTACGGATTTTATCGTACACTGCCTCTACCGAACTGTAGTCGAGATCATCTGGCAGCGTTCGCGACGCCACCGAGCCGCCACCGCTCGTAAACTCAATATCGCCCCGCCCTACATTAACTCCAAAACTAAAGATAAAAACCGCTGCTAGCGCATAAAACAGCACCCGCGTCACCCAGCCAGATGACACCGCACCGCGCGAGCCCAAACGGCTGGCCACTACAGGTTTTCGCACAACAATACCCTCCTCATTACCTATATTTCGCGGTCTCGAACGCACCTCGCCAGAAGCAATGCGCTACCATGACCGCACACGAATCTACTGCGTATTATCGCATAGGTTGCGCTATCCGCGCCAGAGGGTTTATCGAACGGCTTCTCTTAGGGGAAATGGATAAATTCCATACCAGCCGTCGAAAGAATCATCTCGTTGTAGGCATATGGCGCCCAGTTATACTGGCTCACCAGCACCTTAGAGCCGCCCTCCAAAACCGCCTCTACGTACATCACATGGCCATACACGCCAATGTACAGCACAGCGACCGACCCAACACGCGGAGTCGAATCTACAGGAATCCCCATACGACGAGCGTTACCCGGCCACTGGTTAGCGTTGCCGTGTCCGCCCCAGTACGGCATGTACCTGCCGGACTCCCACACCTTATATGCGGTATACGAAACACACTCGCGGTTATACATACCCCAGCTATCGAGCAGGCTGTCTGGGGCAGCTAGCGCCCAACGATCAGGGTATCCGCCATTTCCAGTCGATGGAACAATTTGAATATCACGACTGCGCGCCGCGGCTGCAATAGCTGCCGCCTGCTGAGCCCGCAGATCGGCCACCTTAGCCTTGTTCTCCTTGATCTGAGCGTCTAGCACGGCCTGCTCGGCCTGATTCATAGACAGTAGCCGATTCTGCTCGGCCTGCTGCCCAGCGAGCTGCGACTGCATTTCGCGCAAATCTTTTAGTAATACCTCTACTTCGTCGCGCTGAGCTTTGAGCTGAATCTTAAGCTCATTTATAGCATCAACCGTGGTTTTGATCTTGTTCTGAACCGACTCGCGGTACTGCTGCTTGTCAACAAACTCGCTAAGGTCCTTGCTGGACGCCAGCATCTCAATGGTACTTATCTGCCCCTCCACATACATCTTCTTGATGCTGTGGCCTAAAATCTCGCGCTGCTGCTCTAGGTCGGCCTCGGCCTGTACGATTTCCTGCTGTAGCTGCGTACTCTTGTCCTGGTTGGCCTGTATCTGAGACTGCAGGGCGTTTATCTCCGCCTGCAGCTTATTGATCTGGTCTTGATACGAATCAGCCTGTGCGCCCAACTGAGCCAGGTTGTCTATGTTCTGCGAGTTAGACTGGTTAAGCGCGTCGATTTTCTCCTGATATTGATCAGCCCATACCTGCTGGATACCCAACCCGCTGGCAGCAAACATGACAGCAATTGCAGCGTAGGTTACGCGGCGATGCTGAATTTGTCGCAGAATGTTTTTCATACTAGTGAACCGTATCTTTTGAATATGTTTTTGTATTGTAATACGTGCACTGACTATATCATACCGCTTACGTTTATGCAACAAAAAGCCCCGGCCACGCCTTGGACGCGGCTGCGTAGAACGTTGTTGTGCGTCATGATCGATCATAGCGAGCCGCTAAACCCTCCAGGCCGAACCTATCGACAGACGGATGTAGCAGCAAAACCCCTTTCTCTAGTAGCGCGGCCTCGGCAGATACGAGACAAGAACACTACCCTTTTCACCTATAGCTTATTAAACGATTGGGTTGCTTTTAGGCTTTGAGCTTAGTTATTTTCGAGGTTTTGAATTTCAGATAGCGCCGCGTGGCAATGACTGACGATACGGCACCAATAAGTATACCGATGCCCAACTGGGTGGTCAATATCAGCCAAAAATGCTCGGCAAAGTAGTTGTTGGCGTAGCGAATATCCAAAATACCCAGGCTGCTAGCGTCGAACGCTGATGCCGATACATTGAATAGCACATTCACTAGCGTGACCGACAAAATCGCCGAGATAACACCATACAGCATCGTCTCAACTACAAACGGGCCGCGAATAAACCAGCTGCTCGCCCCCAACAAGCGCATAATCATTAGCTCGTCGCGGCGGTTAAATATCGCCATGCGAATCGTGTTGAAGATGATCAGCATCGACACCATGGCAAACACCAGCACGCTGACAATACCCGCCTGGCGGAAAAATTGTGTCGCGGCACTGATTTTGTCGATAGCCTCTTTGCGGTCGCCCGAGTATGACGTCTCGTCCGATTGCAGGTCTTTGACGTTGTCTTGCTCTAGATACTGTTTGATTTCCTCCAGCTTGTTGGGGTCGTTCGGCTTGATTTTTAGAGACGCCGGCAATGGGTTGTCGGTCTGAGAGATAGCCAACAGCAGGTCTACGTTGTCCTTGTTCTGCTCTTTGTAAATGTCTAGCGCATCCTCTTTGGACACGTATTCCACGCTCTTAACATTAGGCATAGCCCGAAGATCGGCCTGCAAGCTATCGAGCTGCTCGGCATCTATGTCATCTTTCAAGAACACCGAAACATCAATCTTATCGGTGATCTGCCGCACCGTATTGGATAGCGTGGCGTTAGCAATGACCGAGAACAAGATAATAGTCAGCGTGATCACCATCACGGCGATAGCCGCTACGGCGAGCGTGATATTACGAACAAGATTCTGCAAGCCAGTTTTTAGAATACGGCCCTGCGTGATCAGCCACCTGGTCATGTGCGCACCTCGCCGCTAGTGTACACCGCACTAGCGTAGTCGCCGATGATGCGGCCGCCGTCCAACGTGATAACACGGCGCTTCAGCTTGTTGACAATCTCTTGGTTGTGCGTCGTCAGCACCACGGTCGTGCCGTAGCGATTAATCTTCTCCAGAACGCGAATCACGTCCCAGGCGTGCTTGGGGTCGAGGTTGCCGGTTGGCTCGTCGGCAATCAAAATTTTTGGCTGGCGCACAATCGCCCGTGCGATGGCCACTCGCTGACGCTCACCACCAGATAGCTCGCGCGGCATGCGCTTCTCCTTGCCCGCCAGGCCGACAATATCCAGCACGCGCGGTACCGTGTGCTTGATCTCTTTGCTGCCAAAACCCACAATCTCTAGCGCAAAAGCCACATTCTCAAAAACAGTTTTATTCGGAAGTAGTTTGAAGTCCTGAAACACCACCCCAATCTTGCGGCGCAGCAGTGGAATATCGCGATCCGCCAACTTGTCGTAATCTATGCCGCCGATAACGATCTTACCAGCACTGGGACGTTCCTCACGCGTGAGGAGCTTCAGTAGCGTAGACTTGCCGGCACCACTCTTGCCGACCACTATGACGAATTCCTTAGGCTCTACGTGAACGCTAATACGATCCAGCGCCACGCTGGACTTGCCATAGGCTTTTGATACCCTGTCTAACAGAATCATTAGCGCTATTATAGCATAGGACCGCCCGATACTAATCGAAATGCCGCGCCCGATACTTGACGACGCGGCGACAATGCGCGACCGTGGTACCATTGAACAAAGCGGATCAAAACGTCAGGAGATTTGAAGAAATGAGCAGACCTTTTATTTTGATTCAGTCGAGGCCCGAGAACGAAGCCTCAGACGACGAATATCAGGCTTTTTTGAAGTTTGGCAACTTAGAGCCAGAGCAACTACACAGAGTTCGGGTTGATGCCGGCGAGCAACCAGCGCTTAACCTCGATAACTACAGCGGCGTAATCATGGGCGGCGGACCAGCTAATTTTGCCTATGATGATTCTAAAAAAGACGCCGGCCAACAACGGTTTGAGGCCTATGTCTTGCCGCTATTAAAGCAGATAATCGCGCACGACAAGCCGTTTCTGGGCGCCTGCCTAGGAGTTGGCGCTTTGGTGTCGACGATCGGCAGTAAACCAAGCTTTGACTACTCCGAGGCGGTCGGCGCTGTTGACATTGAACTGACAAACGAGGGGCTCCACGACGATCTGGCCAAAGATCTACCAAAAAGCTTCAAGGGTTTTGTCGGCCATAAGGAGGGCGTTAAAAACCCGCCTGCCGAGTGCGTGGTGCTAGCCAACTCAGAGACCTGCGTGCAGATGCTACGGATTGGCAACAACGTCTACGCTACCCAATTCCACCCCGAACTAGATGCCGAAGGCTTGGCGCTAAGAATCGGCGTGTATAAACACGCTGGCTACTTTGCACCCGAGGAAGCCGACCAGCTCATTGCCGAAGCCCGAGCCCAGACCATCACCGAACCAGTCAAGATCTTAAAAACATTCGTCGAAAAATATCACAGCTAGCGGGCAGTTCGTAGCCCTTCTAGCCCGTTGCCTACTCAGCACCCAGCGAGTGCTCTAAGTAAGCGTCTATAAATCCGTCCAGCTCACCATCTAAGACCTTATCTGGATCGGACGATTCGTAGCGCGTCCGTAAATCTTTCACCTGCTTATAGGGATGCAGCACGTAAGATCGAATTTGATTACCCCAAGCCGCCTGCTCGTTGGGCCCCTTCAGTTCGGAAACCTTCTCCTGGTGCTGCTCTAGCTGCAGCTGGGCCAAACGCGAACGCAATATCGTCATGGCCGTCTCGCGATTCTGCAATTGCGAACGCTCATTCTGGATGGCAACAACAATCCCAGTTGGCAGGTGTGTGATACGAACCGCCGAGTCAGTCGTATTAACCGACTGGCCGCCGTGGCCGCCGCTGCGATAGACATCAACCTTTATATCCTTCTCGTCTATATCTACCACTTCTGGCTGGTCTATACGTGGCATAACCTCTACTTTAGCGAAGCTGGTCTGCCGCAAATTATCGGCATTAAACGGGCTGAGACGCACCAGGCGGTGCACGCCGTGTTCCGACTTGAGCCTGCCGTAGGCGAACGACCCAGACAGCTCGAAGGTAATACTCTTCAGCCCAGCCTCTTCACCCGCGGATTCGTCGTCGACCGCGACACTATAACCACCCCGTTCCGCCCACCGCGCGTACATACGATACAGCATACTGGCCCAATCCTGCGCATCGGTGCCGCCAGCGCCTGCATGAATACTGACTATGGCATCAGCATCGTCGTAGGGACCGCCAAACTTTAGCTGCTGCTTGAGCGCGTCAAACTGAGCGGTAGCCGCCGCCAGCTGGCCGCTCAAATCCTGACAGAGCGAATCATCCCGCAGTCCGGCCAACTCCACGATATCAGCAACTTCGCTGCGCAGCGCCAGCCAAGGATCAACCCGTCCGTCTAGCTTACTCAGCCGCTGCATATCAGCCTGAGCGCGGGCAACATCATCCCAAAAATCTGGTGCTTGCGATCGATCGCGCAATGTATCGCGCTCGTTAGCCAACTGCTCAATTTGCAGCCTATCAAACGCATCCTGCAGCGCCGCCAGTAGCGCCTGCGACTCCTTAGCAATATCTTCCATATTCATTCATCATACCATGCGCCATGCACCGACAAAGAGCGCCTGCGCACTAGACGCCATACGGCCGCACGCGCCAAATCAGAGCCTCGCGCGAAAAACCCCGCAGCTAATCAGGATACGACCATAGGCCAGCAGCCTTATCTTGCAGATCGTGTACAAATTCCTCTCCCGAGCTACCCAAGCAGCCCAGCCCCCAAACCTTCTCCGCAAAGAACTGTTTAGTGATACCTACAATATCATCCTTGCTCACCCGCTCTATCCGCTGAGGATATTTGTAATAATCCTCGATTGTGTCATCAAAAAAGTACCGGCCGGCGTAGGCATTCGACGTGCCACCCACCGTCTGCGCGCCGCGCTGATACCTACCCAACGCATACTGTTTAGCGGCCACCAGATCATCGTCAGCCAGCTTACCCTCAAAGACCGCCTCTAACTCGCGCACCATAATTGCAAACAGCGCCGGTGCGTTCTTGGGCATAACCTGCGCCCCAAACCACCAATTGCTACAGTGTGCCGCCTGCCCAAAACCCGAGCTGACATGATACACCAAGCCTTTTTCGCGCGCTGCGCCTAATATCCGCGAGTACAGCGTCTCCGTCAACATAGTATTAACCATCGACAATGCGTCTAGCTCTGGCTCCTTGAGGCGCCGCGACATAAAGGTATCTACATAGAAGTACAGATTCTCAACCGAGTCGTTGTGGATATATAGCGGCTTTTCTAGGCACTTGGGAACCTCACGCGGGAGCTTTAGGCGGCCAGTGCCCTCCTCTAGCTCCAGACTGCCCAGCAGCCCCTCTAGCAACTTTCGCCGATCCCGCGGCAAACGACCGGCAATCACAAAGCGCATATTAGCCGTCGTGTGCGTTCGCCGATAGTGTTTGCGAATGTCCTCTAGCGTAACATTATCCATCAAACGCAGCCGAGATTGGTCGGTCTGCACCCGAAAGCCATACTTTTCACGCAGCGCTAGGCTAAGATGACGAAAATGATTATTGCTGCGCGCCGTCAACTCCTCGCGCACGTTGCCAAATTCGGCGTCAAATTCTTCCTGCAAAAATAACGGCTTAGTAATTGCTGTCAGCAGCAAATCAGCGACTCGATCCCATTCAAAATCGGCGCACTCAGCTTCATAAGTAATGTCATAGGCGCCCGTACTGGCGTTACTGTAGGCGCCATTCTTCTCAAACTCCGCCTGGAACAGCCGTGCTTTGGGTATCAACTCATTGGCACCCAACAACACGTGCTCCATCAGGTGCGGCGCCTCCCACTTCTTGACCGGGACCAAGTAATCCCCTGCCCGAAAGTTGATCTCGAACGTCATCACCGTTGCGTCGGGTATGTGCACAAAAAGCCCTCGTGCACCATTGGCTAGTTTTACTGGCGTAACCGTGTGTTTCATAGGCGGATACTGCTTTCAGAAGGCCGTCGGAACAAGACAGCTAGTGCCCCACAGAGACACAGCCCGCAACCGATTACCCGTAGCGTCGTATTATTTCCTTTTCTTGGCCTTAGCCTTACGTTGACGTTCTGCCTTGCGAGCCTTTTTGCGATCGGTTGTCGTTTTTTTCTGCGCCTGGCGTGCCGTAGTACTTGGTACAAAATCAACCTCCTCGAACTCCTCCGCCTCGGTGATTTTGTCGGCGTTATCTACAGAGCTACGAGCCGCCTTGGTCAACTCGGTTTCGATTGGCTCTTCCGTGACAATTGGCTGAGCCGAGTAAATGGCGCGAACGATTTCTCGGCGTAACGTCAGCTGCATTTCGTCAAAGATACGCTGCGCCTGCTTGCGATACTCTACAAGCGGGTCGCGCTGCCCAACACTCATCCAGTGGATACCCTCGCGCATATGCTCCATATTTTCTAGGTGCTGCATCCATAGGTTATCCAGAACCTGCAGGTAGATATCACGCTCGACCTTACGCATGGTTTCCTCGCCAAAAGCTGCCTCGCGTGATTCGTACAGCTCCATAGCCTCGGTCTCCAGCGCCTCGCCAAACTTGGTAGCCTGCGTGTCAAACAGTCGATCAAGCGTCTCATCGTCAAATGGGAACACTGCCGTTATTTCTGCCTGGAACTTATCAGTTAGCATATTTGGCGAGTGCGCTAGCGCATCAGCTTCCTCGCGTATAAAGGCCTTAATGCGCTTCGTAACATTCGTCTGCGTCAGGATCTCACGGCGCATTACGTACACTGCGCGGCGATGGCGATTCATAACATCGTCGTACTTGACCACCTGCTTACGAGCGTCAAAGTTGTAGCCCTCGACCTTCTTCTGCGCACCCTCTAGGCTGCGGCTAATCACGCGGTTCTCTATGGGCGTATCGTCTTCTACTCCCAAACGATTCATGATCGAACCGATACGGTCGCCGCCAAAGATACGCATCAGATCATCTTCGGTGCTAACAAAGAATTGCGATACGCCTGGGTCACCCTGCCGTCCAGAACGGCCGCGTAGCTGATTGTCGATACGCCGCGACTCGTGGCGCTCAGAGCCAATAACCATCAGTCCGCCAAGCTCCTTGACGCCCTCGCCAAGCACGATGTCCGTACCACGACCAGCGATGTTGGTAGCCAGCGTCACGGCACCCTTCTCGCCTGCCCGTGCCACAATACCGGCCTCGCGTTCGTTGTTCTTAGCGTTCAGCACTTGGTGAGGGATTTTTGCCTTGTCCAGCGCCTGACTAAGACGCTCGTTTTTCTCGATAGAAGCACTGCCAATCAGTACTGGCTGGCCTTTTTGATGCAGTACGCGCACTTCGTCAATGATAGCCTTGAACTTACCCTCTTCTGATCGATAAATCCGATCTGGACGGTCGTCGCGCGCCACCGGACGGTTTGGCGGTATCTCCACAACCTCCAGCTTGTAGATCATATGAAACTCTTCTGCCTCGGTGATAGCAGTACCGGTCATACCAGACAGCTTCTCGTACAAGCGGAAGTAGTTCTGGAAACTAATGGTAGCCAGCGTCATGGATTCTTCCTGAACCTCTACGCCTTCTTTAGCCTCAATAGCCTGGTGCAGGCCTTCGTTGTAGCGCCGCCCAGCCAGCAAACGGCCAGTAAACTCGTCCACGATGACGACCTCGCCGTCACGCGTCACAACATAGTCTTTGTCGCGCTTGAATAGCGTCTGAGCCTTGAGCGCCTGCTCTACGTGATAAATAGTCCTGATGTTTTCTGCATCGTAGAGGTTATCTACGCCAAGGATTTTTTCTACGTGCTCGATACCCTGGTCGGTCAAAACGACAGCTTTGCGCTTTTCGTCTTTCTGATAGTCTTCATCGGTCAGCTGGCGCACGACCTTAGCAAACTGAGCGTAGGCCGTACCGCTTGTGACGCTTGGCGCCGAGATAATAAGCGGCGTGCGAGCCTCGTCCACCAAGATCGAGTCAACCTCGTCCACAATAGCGTAGTGCAAATCGCGCTGGCGCAACTGATCAACCTCGCGCACCATATTGTCACGCAAGTAGTCAAACCCAAACTCGTTGTTGGTACCGTAAGTAATGTCCGCCCGGTACGCCTCCTGACGAGTACAGGGACGCAGGTGTCGAAAGCGCTCGTCCTCGTGGGTGTCATCGGTATATTCCGGGTCATAGATAAACGATTCGTCGGGGATAATAACGCCGACCTTGAGCCCCAAGAAATGATAGATTGGACCCATCCAACCAGCACCAATACGCGCCAGGTAGTCGTTGACCGTTACAAGATGGGCGCCTTTTTCTGTAAGCGCGTTGAGGTACAACGGCAGTGTGGCCACCAAAGTCTTACCTTCGCCGGTCTTCATCTCTGCCACCTTGCCCTCGTGCAGTACCATGCCGCCGATCAGCTGCACATCAAAATGGCGCTGGTTTAGCAACCGGCGCGAGGTTTCGCGAACCACCGCAAAAGCGTCTGGCAATATTTTGTCCAGCGACTCCTTGGCCAAGCGCTCCTTTAGTTTGCCGGTCTGAGCCTGCAGATCGGCATCGCTCATCGACTTGTAGGTATCCTCAAGTGCGTTGATGCTCTTGACGCGCTTACGAATGCGCTTGAGTGTTTTAACTTGCGGATCCCCGAGGACGCGTTTGACAATCTTCTTCACGTGGCTATTACTCCCTCTATCATGGACATGCATTTGCCGGCAGGACTAATACCTTGTTTTCGCTCAAGGCCCCACCCTATGGTCTGACTGCTGAGATACCAGCTGTTCTGGTACTGATCACGCTTGCTGTGAACGGCTTGCCCTAATAGTCAGATATTATACACTGACTGCGGGCTGTTGGAAACCTCTGTTTAGCGGGGGTTCGCACCAAGGCCACGCCTATTCATTGTCTACAGGCATAGCTGGCTGATTACGCCGGAACTTGGCCATCAAACGCTGCCGAAGCTTGGGGTTAGCAGCAGCGTCAGACTGCTTATGCTTCTTTAGCTGGTTGCGGAGTTTGGCTTCCACAATATCAGTTGCCGCATACAAATTAACCGTAGACTCGCGGGCAGCCAGCGTTTCGCCAGGCACATGCAGCACTACATCACACTCGCAACTATTCTTGTCGCGAACCTTTGATTCCTTTAGCACAACCTCCGCGTGTAAGCTAGGGCGCTGCGCGCGTGGCACAAACCGATCCAGGCGCCCGATCTTCTTGGTTACGTAGCGCCGTAGTTTATCGTTCACCTCCGTGTGTACGCCACTGATCTCTAGTTTTTGAATCATTGAGCCCTCCTGTAATGGTTAACGATATACGGCGGCTGCCGAGGCCATTATCCCGTCGGCAACGCACATCTTGCCAGCAAACTATATCTTTTCGCGGCCGCCCATGTATGGCCGCAACGCCTCCGGTATGGTCACGTCGCCTTCTGGGGTCTGGTAATTCTCGATAACAGCAATGAGTGTACGAGCCAACGACACGGCCGTGCCATTGAGCGTATGCAAAACCTCTAAGCTGCCGTCCGGCCGGCGCACCCGAATATTCAAACTACGCGCCTGGTAGTCAGTACAGTTAGAGCAGCTTGTCAGTTCGCGGTATTTTTGGTCTACGGGCGACCAGTATTCGACATCGTACTTCTTGGCAGCTGGTGCGCCTAGGTCTCCCGCAGCGATATTGACCACACGATACGGAATGCCAAGCGTCTGCCATATTTCTTCCTCCACATCCCGTATGCGCTCGTGCATTTCTGCACTAGCTTCAGGAAGCGTAAAGGCGTACATCTCTAGCTTATTGAACTGGTGGACGCGGAACAGGCCGCGCGCGTGCTTGCCGTACGTCCCAGCCTCGCGGCGATAGCACGGGCTATAGCCAGCATAAAGCAGCGGCAGCCGCGCCTGATCAATAACTTCATCGGCGTGATACCCAGTCAATGGCGCTTCGGCTGTACCGATCAGCGTCAGATCTTCGCCCTCCACAAAGTACTCGTTGCCTTCGTCGCTACCTTTCGGCGCAAAGCCTGCTCCAGTCGCGGTGCGCGTATTCACCATATGCGGTACCGTCATGTAGCCGAAACCTTTTTTGGTTACCAGATCAATTCCATACTGTACAAGCGCCTGCTCTAGCAGAGCCAGATCACCCTGCAGAAAATAAAACTTTGCCCCGGCAACTTTTGCACCGCGCTCAAAATCGACCCAACCTTTCTCGATGGCAAGATCCAGATGATCCTGACCACCAGTTGACTGGCCGCCCCACTGTTTGACCTCGACACTGTCCTCCTCGCCGCCAAGCGGCACATCGTCGGCGGCCACATTGGGCACCTGTGCCAAGTACTGTTCCAGCTCTTCGTCATACTGCCGCAATATGTCTTCTTTTTTGGCAAGTGCAAGTTTGATCTGTTTGCCAGCGTCTATATCCGCTTGGTCGGGCTTGCCAGCGGCACCCTTTAGCTTATCCGCTAACGCATTGCGCTCTTGACGCAGCTGCTCGACCGCTTGCAACACCGTGCGGCGATCCTTGTCGACTTCTAGTAGTTTTGGTATGTCTACCTGATAGCCCTTTTGCTGGCTTTTGGCGGCCACCACATCGGGATTGTCACGAATAAATTGTATGTCCAACATTGGTTGCTCCTCATCGGTTATCGGTCATAAATGTACAGTATGCAAAAGAAAGTAAGTCCGCCCTAGGCGGAGGAGCGTAACGTCATCAGCAACACATATCGTTTCACACTATTAGTATAGCACCGCCGCGCAAGCTTTGGCGCGCCAAAGTCAAAAGTCTAGTCTAGCGATATGCCTGGCACCGACTTCAGTAACTGGCGAATGATCTCATCCGTGCGCACGTGCTTGTACACTTGATCCTCGCCTCCTGGGTGGTTTCTATAGACAATACCCATAAACCGCGCGTTTGTTGCTCGCCACTGCGCATCGATGTCGGCCGTCAGATTGGCAAACTGCTCCGCGACATAATACTGCTGGCAGGCCTCGTCTGCCTCTTCGACGAGATCATACCAATGACCCTCTTCTGCAGCCATAAGTGTCGCTGCGAACCCTATAAACGCCTCGCCCGGCCGCTCACCACTAGGATCAATTCTATGCACATACGAACGATACAAGCCGTCAACCACCGGACTACACAGAGCTGCTAAATCCGCCAGCTCAACAACCTCACTTGGGTCGCTGTGGGCCGTGGCGTAGTCGGACGCGTACTCACCATATACCAAGTCAGCAACCATAGCGCCAACCCGCATTCCTTGCACAAAGGCCAGCTCGCCAGCCGGATCGTCAATCAGCCCGCTGCTATGTAGCACCACTCTCTTGGCCAGTCGGGCTTCATCTGGCGTAACTGGCCAGTCGTCCAGCTCCACTTCGGGCAAAAGCTCTGTCAGCAGCGCGCGGTGATCGGTCAAAGCCTGCGGTAACGGCTTGAAAAAACCGTCAATATACCGATCGGTCCAGGACTCTATCGTCTCCATCGACAACTATTGTATATGGATGAATAGCTAGCATACAAGCGATTGATGTTATTTATGCACGCTTATACACGCCCCTCGTGTGATTTGCGCCACAAAAACTACCGCCAACGAGTCTCAGCATTTGACCATTCGCACAGTCTGTGTTTTTGCATGCTTTTATGCTATGGTGGGGTATATGAAACGTAGCATTATGAGCGGCGCGCTGGCCGCAGCAGTAGTCAGCGGCTGCGCTAGCAACTCCCCCGCGCCCGAAACCAGTCCAGAACAGCGCCCCGCGGTGCCAACGCAAACACAGCCGTGCGAGATATCTATCTGGCCCCGCCCCGAAACCGTCGCAGCCATACAGCAATCACCTGACCGCGGCGATCAAGCCGACCTGACACTTAGCATGCCAGACGCAACCACACTTACCATCGAACCAGCATCTGCACTGTCCGAAGGCCAGCCCACTGGCATTCGTGGCTACGAGCCAGCCATCGGCAACGCCGCCCTGCGCGTCGTGCTGCGACCCAGCTGCATAAACAACGACACCGCCACGCTAGAACTAAAACACCTCAACGACGCCCTGAACGACCCCAAGCCTACGCCATCAACGCCCTAGCGTTTCGCCTTTTGCAGATACTGCATAGTTAGTTTTGTGCGCGCCCGTGCGTAGGCGCAGTACTCACATTCTCCACCCATGGGACTGTCGCCAACAGGCGGCATGGTCTCGCCGTCCATAACCTGCTTCATGCTCACGATCGTTGGCTCCACCCAATCAGCATTGCCCGTATATGGGATGACCTTGGTGCGAAACTCCACTCGGTCAAAAAAACCGTCCAAGTCCATACGCCCATTGGTGTATACAAAATAGCCGGTGTCGCTAACCGCAAAACCGTTTTGGCGTAACAGCCATTGATATATCTCCATCTGGCGCTTGTAGCTGATCTGCCAGGCGGCATCTAGGCTAACCTCGCGATCTTTGGCCGTAGCCTTGTAGTCTACTACTATCAACTCGCCGGCATCATTTACCCACACATCATCTACCGCTCCAAAAATATGCAAATTGGTTGGTTGGTGCACGTACGCCACTCCCGTGAAATTATGCCGCCAATCGTCTAACTGGGCGTGCTGATACGGTACGGCTTTGATCTGGTTATCGCTCATTAGCGGGTGAGGCTTTTGCTGCGCACGGTAGGTATCGAACTCTTTTTTAAATAGCTCGTCGATTGCTTTATTGATCTGAAACGGCGGGCTGCTCGGCTGGGTGATTTTCAGCCGCACGTCCAACCAGAAGCAACGCTGACAACGCATAAATAGTTCGATTTTGCTACGGCTGACCTTGAACGGTGCTTTCTGCCCGGGCTTAAATGGTTCGCTACGCTGCCGCCAATAATTCATACAGCGTATTGTACTACAGCTTCTGGCGGTTTAACGGATGGGGTTCGCCAAGACAAGTAACTGCCCGCTAGTGGACAACACGAAGCACGGCGCGCCCCAGCGTGTGGCTCCGCCACAAGCGATGACGCGTGTAGTGGCGCCCTATCATAACCAAGATTGCCACAAAGATTGCCGCACACACCGCTAGCGAGCCATAGTAGACCGCTACTGCATAACGAGGTACGTCTTTGCCCGCACCAATAGCCGCCGTAGAACTTTCGATATAGCCATTTGCCAAGCGATGCGCCGGATACTGCTGCTTGACCTGCCGGAAAACCGCCAAAGCATCCTTGTAGTGCTGACCGCCGTAAGCCGCCAAACCAGAGCGCCATAGCTGCTGTGTGCTACCCGCGGGACTTATGGGCACATCGTTACGTTTTGCCAGAGCAATTAGATCGGCAATATCCCGAATGTAACTCTTTGCGGCGTCCGCTGGCTCATCACTCGCAAAGCGGTAGGTCAGCAGACCAAAAACACGGCCGTCGTTAAGCACCGCCGGCCCGCCGCTACTGCCGCGCGATGCGTCGGCATCAGACTGGTACAGCGTACCGTTCGCGCCCGCCGCCAGACGAACCGAATTGATAGTGCCCCGCGTAACGCTCGGCGCAATAACCTTGGCGCTCACCAGATCGTTTTCGGCGTCAGTCGGAAAGCCAACCAGCGTAACGTCAGCACCCTGTGGCGCCTGTCGAACCGACAACGGCAAAGCAGGCGTATTGGTGGCGTCTATCTTCAACAGCGCGACGTCGCTGGACACAAAACCACGCTCATCGTCCAGCGCTATTCGTACCATATCTTGTGCAGAGTAGTCGTAGCCCTCGAGCTGCGCCCGCTTCAATTGTTCGGTATCCTGCAAATCAAGCACAGCGCTCAAGTCCGCATCTCTAGGCAACAGCAGCGGCTCGCTGCCAAGCGCCACAAATATCGCTTGGCGCATATTCTCCATACGCACTAGCTCGTCTGGGGCGTCGTACACCAAAGCAACGGCCGACGCCAGCAAATTTGGCGCGGCGAGCGTGTCATCGATCGCGCCGCTACGGATACCATTGGCGTTCAAAAAGTCAGCCAACAAAACCGGATTGGTACTGAGCATATCCGCAAAAATGTCACGCGCATCGCTAACCACCACGTGACCGTTGGTCGCAATGTGGCCGCTATCATTAACAAAGAAACCGCTACCCGTACTAGCATCGCACAACTGGTCCCCGCCAACGAGCGTCTGCCCCAAATACAACTGGCCGCAAACAATGTGATAAATCCGCACCACGGACGGCGAAACCATATCCGACAACATAGCGGTTCGCCCATCCGTTCGCTCACCAGCTACCTGCCCTTCAGCCGTCGCCGGCAAACGCAACCCCTCCAAAGCCTTCATAAGCGGCTCCGGAACCGCCGGTGACAGCAGCCCCTCGGCAGCAATCGTTATATCCACCCCAGGAGACTGCATCCGCCACGCAACCGCATAGCTTGGCACGGATAAGAGCGCGTGCGAAACCCGATATGTAACCCGCTCCGCCCGACGGCCAGCCACATCATCAACGCGCTGCGCAACCGGATGCAGGGATACATCCTGCTCTTGTACACGATAGCCGCCAGACATGATACGAAGACGAGCGGCAGCCTGCGGGCCGCGCGCTCCCTCTAGGCCGCGAATGATCGTCTGCGCATGCTGCGGCTCGTCGACTACATCATAGCGCTGGGGATCGATATGAAGCGCGTAGCCGTAGGGACTCTGCACCACATGCTGCGGCGGCGCACTCGTGGAAACACCAGCCACAACTCCGGTATCTACGGCAGTTCCAGTGATCATTCCAACCTGCACGCAAAGCCCGGCAACAACCAGACCTACTGCCGCCAGTGCGGCGAAGTGTTTTTTGCGATACGGGTGGCGATGCTTGCTGTGCAGCGGCACCGAACCACGCCCCACGCCCCAGCTAACGTATTTTTGTTTGCGCGAATGTCCCATATGTGACCCTTACTGCCATGTAGTATACCACAAGCACGATGTTCGGCCGCCGAACGCTACGCGCCATGGCGACTCAAAACACCCTAAGAGAATACCTAGCAGATACTACAACGTAGCCGCCAATGCAGTCGCCACCACTGCAGCTGTTTCGCCGCGCAACGTAAACTGACCAAGGTCGACATGCGGCAGCCCAGCATCCACAAACAGCTGCCTTTCAGCATCAGACCAACCGCCCTCTGGGCCAACCAATAGCGCCACCGCCGCATCGGGCGCCGCATTCGGTACCGGCTCGCTACCCTGCTCGCAGACATATATCTGCGCCACTGATGAAAGTTCGCGTAAGGCAGCCTCTGGAGTGATTGGCTCGCGGATAGACGGTATGTCGCTCCTGCCGCACTGCTCTGCGGCCTCAACAACAATACGTCGCGCCCGATCGGCGTCAAAACCAAGCTTCTCCGAACGCTCAGCAACGAGGGGAATCAGATGACCCGCACCCAACTCGGTTGCTTTTTGCAGCACCCAGTCGTTCTTATCTTTTTTCAACAAAGACCACAACAGATATACGTCGCGTGCTGGCACCTGCCGGTGCATCTCGGTCACCAGCTGCAAATGGGCTTCGTTGTCCTTCAATTCCAAAATACGATACAGGCGATCCTCGCACTGGCCATCGAACAACACAACTTCCTGTCCGGCCTGCATCCTCAGTACCTTACGCCACTGCCACAGAAACCGATCGTCATGCAGCCAAAAATCATGCTTCAGCTGCAATGCCTCCCCTACATAAAACCTATGGAGTCGTTTTCGCATAGCATTCCCCCTTGATTGGCATTTTTATAGCTTACAGCCCAGCCGCGGCTAAAGCAGCACCCCTTATTCGCAAATACCGACCGTACGGACAACCAACCGCGCAGAGAAGTTTTGCGAAGAGCCGCCCCCACGCCCAAACAAATTAGCTAAGGCCAACTATCAATACAACCGCAAAGACTAGCTTGGTCAGCAATCCCAAGCGAGCGTACATTCGTTCAGCCGTCAGCGCGTTGGCTACGCGCCCCTTGAGCACCCGCACCAATACGCGAGCCATCAGACCATACCCAATCAGTAGAGTTGCAAATGCTGCGTAGACATACCACGGCATACGAATCATGCCGTACACGCCAGTTACAACAAACGAATCGGCCAGTACCACAAACGGCACGATGCCCGCCAGAAGCGCAAAAATAGCATGCGGCTTGCTGCTAACACGCGCAGCATTTGCCCGCTCCGCCATCCAAGCAAAAGCTCCAGCAACACCAACAAACCCGCCAAGCAGGCCAAGCATATACAGCGAATTAATACCGCTCATCAGCGCTACCAATGCTACCATGAGCGCCCCCGTCAAACTTAACTCTATCCAGCGCCAAGAACCGATACCGCTATCTAACGCCCGACGCTCGTAGGCGCGGAGCTTAGTAGCTCGCAGCAGTGTCATGATTGCGGCTATCGCCATGATGCCAGCCACAACCCAAACAGCCCGGACATCCCAAACCAACGTCTGCGCCGGAACAAATACCGTGTCCGATACGCTGCGCAGCACATCTTTCGTGACATGCTCAACACCTAGCGCGTAGCTATCCATTTTCATCACCACGCCAGATACTGCTGCCAACACAGCCAATACGGCCGCGGCAAATAGGTTAAATTTGCGGAGCGCCCCGCTAGTGGTGACATTTTGCGTAATCGTCACGTTTGACTTGTGCGGCGCTGCTGTTCCAACGGTAGATTTTGTTTCCTTGGCCACCGTGGTTGTCTTGGCGGCCTTAGCGGGCTTTGTCGTTTTCGTACTTGCTACAGATTTTGTACTAGCACGCGAAGCCTTGGCAGCCGCGCTAGCGCGTTTTGTCGTCTTTGTCTTTGACTTGCTTGATGTGGATGTATTCTTTGCCATGGTGGGTAGTATATCAGACTTCGCCGATAGCGCCACAGCAACCCCTTGCGGTGATGGTCTATAATATGCGGCATGGCAGACATCATTGCGGCACTATTGCTTTTTACACACCTACTAGGCTTTGCCGGTGTTGCTGGCGGCCTTTTAGCTCAATACAGCGTTTCAGTACAACGGCCTGGGCCACTGATACTGTACGGAGCACGCTGGCAACTCATTAGCGGGCTACTTTTGGTAGGTATACGCCACGACGAACTCCGTCCGTCAGTGGTTATCACAAAACTCGCCCTGGCCGTTGCGATCGCTGCCATCACCGAACAGTATGC
>PDWI01001939.1_pt1 | contig 50261 bp, 57 predicted proteins | sample 1430891 | NCBI WGS metagenome assembly PDWI01 (sample SAMN01162508, study PRJNA174530) | Oral metagenome, whole genome shotgun sequencing project. | biome: Marine environment; feature: Marine mammal; material: Swab sample of the gingival sulcus; isolation source: swab sample of gingival sulcus... | reverse complement strand
CGTCCTCGATGAGACAATGGAATACATCGACCAACAAAATTCATCACAAGCAAAGCAAAGCGGTGTTTTGTCGGGTTTTTCATCGGTCGATGTTCTCACAAACGGTTGGCAACGTGGCAATCTTATTATTTTGGCTGCACGTCCGAGTATGGGAAAAACGGCGTTAGCTCTCAGGTTTGCAAGGCAGGCGGTTTTTGGAGGCGAAAAAGGGGTTTTGTTTTTTTCACTTGAAATGACATCAAGGGAGCTAATGTTGCGGATACTTTCAAGTGAAACGGAAATACCGGCTACAAAGCTACAACATCAAACGCTAAGCAATACCGAATGGCGAAAATTAGAGGAGGTTCAGCAAGTTATAATTGATGCAAAACTTTATATTGATGACACTCCGGGTATTAGTATTTCGGAGCTTAGAAGTAAGTCGCGACAAATGAAGATGAAACACAATATTGATATGATTGTAATTGATTACTTGCAACTTATGCACGTATCAAAAGCATATTCACGTGAAAATGAAGTTTCACAGATTTCGCAAGGGTTGAAAAACCTTGCCAAAGAACTCGACGTACCGATAATAGCACTCTCACAACTTAACAGAGGTGTTGCGAGCCGATTAGATAAGCGACCAATGCTTTCAGATTTACGTGATTCGGGAGCAATTGAGCAGGATGCCGATATTGTTATGTTCGTGCATCGCCCCGAATATTATGGGCTAACAGCCACAGACACCGGAGAGAGCACGGAGGGCTTGACCGAACTTGTATTTGCGAAAAACAGGAATGGAAAAATCGGCGATGTGAATTTGAAATTTGTGCCGGAAATTGTGAGTTTTCGGGAGCAGGTACCGGAACTTGTCGATGACGGGTTTGATAATCCGTTTACGGGATTTTAGGTCTAAAAAAAAATTGATAATACAAAAAACATAAAACATGGGACGAAAAACAAAACAAAATCCAGACACTATTGATATTAGAGATTTTATGCGAAAAATGTCAGCAACAATGGCAGAGGCAGGGCTACGAATAATATCAGATGACCATTGTTGTCGACTTCTTGCTATAACCTATGTCTTTGGTGGTGGAAATGAGGCTTTTACACACAACCTAAAATTATTAAGGCATATATTTTATGCTCAGAAGCATTGTAATGTAGAAGGAGGAAATATTGTTGCTGCGGAGCATGTTGTACTAATTCAAAAATACACAAAAGAATTAATAAAAGATATTATCAAATTTGACAAAAAACGAAAGTCGCTTACTAAAAGTGATAAAGAAATAGAATTAGAGAGTTGGAGTGTCGAGTTTATGAAAAAACATTATGGAGTTGAAATGTTTGCGGAGAGTGCCATTCTCTTAAATAAAGCAGACGTTGAAAATTTTAAAAACATATAAGAGTATAAAAAAAATAGATTATGATATACGGGTATATAAGAGTAAGCAGTGATAAGCAGACCGTTGAAAATCAAAGATTTGAAATAAATAAATTTTGTGATAAAAAAGAAATAAAAATAGACGGTTGGATTGAAGAAACTATTAGCGGCACAAAGGCTTACGATAAGCGATTATTGGGGAAATTACTTGAAAAAGTAAAAAAAGATGACTTAATAATATGTGCCGAGCTGAGCCGTCTGGGACGTAATTTGTTTATGATAATGGAGATATTAAATATCTGTATGTCAAAAGAATGTAAGGTTTGGACTATCAAAGATAATTACCGGCTTGGTGATGATATACAAAGTAAAGTTCTTGCTTTTGGGCTTTCGGCAGAAATAGAACGTAACCTAATAAGCCAACGAACCAAAGAAGCATTGGCAAGAAAAAGAGCAGAGGGCGTAGTTCTGGGGCGACCAAAGGGAAAGAAAACAGCAGAAGAAAAATATAAACTTTACAAAAAAAAGGATCTGATTGTTGGATTACTTGCTGAAGGAGTATCACAAAGACAAATTGCTAAAATATGCAAAGTAGATAGGAATACGTTCGCCAGATATATCAAAACATTTATAAAAAAAAACGACAAATAATTTTGTCGTTTTTTTTATTGTCTATTATAGAATTTTTTGCCTTGTAGGATAAACATTTCAAACTCGTTATCCAAATAAGTGATAACATCAGAAAGTTCATTTTCAATAACTCCGCCTGTCGAAAAAACTAACCTTAAAAGTTCTTTGAAAAATTTTTCTTGCTTGATGTTTATCATAAATTCTGCAAGGTTTTTGTCTTTGTGATACAAAGATAACAGCATTTTAGTGTCGCTCTCAAATGTTTTTACTGTTGTGTTTATCAGTTTTTTACGTATTATTTCCTGTCGTTTAGGGCTTTCACGATGGTTATTTTTGAAAATATCCCTAATCTCACGTTCAATAGTTCCTTTGCTTGCCAGTAGAGTTTTTGTTATAATTTCTTCGGCCTGCATTAAGCTGACTTTGTTTGTGTTGTTGGCTATCAGTTGTTCTATTGCGTCGGTATTTCTGTCTATCGTTTGATAATAGGCCTCCTGTTTTTTTGCAACTGTTTTTTCTTTTTCTGCGGATTCGTGTTTATCTTTTTTTCTTACTTTGGCTTGCATTCGGTCGCGCAGGTAAAAGTAAACAAGAGTTGCAACAATGGCTAATAACCCGAGCCAAGACGGATTTGCGAAAAAATTGTTTATAAATTCCATTTTTTTTAGTTTTTTTTTATTTTTGCATTAGTTTATTAATTAATTATGTCTGTTAAATTAAAAAATAGGAAAAATTTATTGTTACGTTATCGTGCAGTGCTTGCGGAACTCAATAAGTATAACTGTGTTGATATTCCAATAACTGTTATTTGGCGGAAATACATCTACCCCAAGTTCTACATTAGTAGGCAAACTCTCTACAATATTATCAATACAGATGTAGAAAAAGAGCTGCAAAAGATAGAAGAGCAAGAAATGCAGATTAACAGTCGTGTATAGCAAGGCTGTAACTAATTTCATATAATTGTACTCCATCATCTCTGTGTACTCTTTTTAGTTGCGTCCGGATTAGATTACCTGTATTTTCAGCCGGTCGAAATCCATGCAAAACACTGTGGCAAAACTCAACAGTTTTCCAAATAGTAAGACTATTTTCTTTTTGAGATTCAGGAGCTTTTGAACTTGTGTTTGTCAGCTTTAAATTGGCGACACTTATTATTATGTCGGCGGTGGCCTCTTGCCTGTTTTCCGGTGTTTTTTTTCTATTGCGACCAATATCCGAAAAAGTTGTATTTGTGATGTCAATCAAAACACAAGGATATTTTACCGGCGGGTGTGAGCCGTATTCGTCAAGTTGTCCCCAGTCTTCGTCAATGTATTTCGGAAGATACCGGTATTGTTCCGGTTGTTCGTTTATCGCTGATTGGATAGCTGCTTGAACGTTTTGTATTATTTTTTTCATTTTACTTTTGTTTTAGATTTTTGTTTGTTTTTTTGTTTAACTCTTCCACGTTGTGCGCTATGTTTTCTTTTATAAGATTATCTACGTTTGGGTGGTCTAATCCTATAAATTGTCGTTTTGGTATTGTTATTTTTTGTCCCACTGTCATTAACGCTAACGCTTTCCACTTTTTTGACTCTGCTGTTAATCTTATATTTCTTTTTGTCTTTGCAGCCCGTTTTTGTTTTATGTTGTATGTAATTGCACCGGCAGTCTCACGATACTTTGCCCAAAAAAAGCGTTTCATTCTGGGAGTTACGACAATGATACCACCTTCGTTGTGTATTTTAGCGTAAGACACATTGCTTGTGAAAACAATTTGGTTGTCTTTCATCTTAGCGTTTATACTTCGACGAAGTTTGTTACTGCGTTGTAGTAGCGTGCCGGAACTGTTGTAGAACTCTGTTTTGTCCCACTTTTCTGTAAAAAACGCCTTGCGCCTAAAATTTTGTTCAAACTCATCTTGTAGGTCGATTTTTATGTCGTGGATTATGTTGTTTGTAAGTTCTTTAATTGTTTTTTCCATTAAATAATATATTTTTTTTGTGTTTAAATAATTTTTAATTATCTTTGCAGTGAGATTGGTTTTTCACACTACCGCCCGAGAACGAATCGGAATCGGCAAAGGCTGAAAGACTAATCTTTTTTTATGAATTTTATAAAGTGAAACTTCACCCCCTGTTTACCTCTATCTTCAAATTGGAACTCTATTTCTCGTCCAATTAGTTTTTCATCCTTGCCTTTGTATTTTGCTTTTAATGTATGATACCCTAAAACTTCAGGCTTTCTTTCTGTTTGTACATTACTTTTAAATTCATAATCATTTGCATTTTCTAAATAGGATTTTATATTTTGTAAAATTTCAATTTTTGCATTAAACAACTCGCCAAAGCGTAAATTTTCGGTAAAGGAGTTTTTAACAAACGTTCCTGTAAATTTTTCGTGTTTAAATTTATATTTGCCTATAATATTTTGTTTACCATATTCTAAAACTTTTTTAGATAGAAGCTTGTTTGCTTTCCTTTCAGCCTCTTTCAATACCTTTTCCGCCCCGACAACTTTTGAGTAAGAGTTCTTTGGTGGAAATACTTTTTTTTGCAAACCCGGATTGAACCGAAACATCTCCAGTTTGTTTTTTCCGGACTTGTTAATCTGTGTTGTAGCGACTTTGCCTTTTTGTATAGCTTCTTTACTGTCAGAACGTTTATATTTGCGAGCCAAGACCTCGACTAAGAAGCAATGACAGTTCCACCCGTTAGGTGGAGTGTACATACTAAAAAACGGGTCGCTTTTCGGTAAAGTTGTACCGTTTAGAGCTTGGTGTGAAGCTCGCACATTTGGTCCACCATCAGTACGATATTGGATTAAGTAACGAGTTTCGTCATCACTAAAACTCTCCCATTTTTCAGCCATTTGTGCCGAACCGACGGCAAATTCATATTCAACTTTCAGATAATTCTTATTATATGCGGAATTTAGCTTTAATACCTTTTGCTCAAATTTGTGATAAGGAGTGATATTTCCTTTTTTATTTTTCAGATAAGAGCGAGCCTCTGTAAGTTCCGAATGTACTTTTAGCCCGCTAAACACAAAAACATCTTGTTCCAAATAACTGCGTAAGGTATCGGATACTTCATAGCTTATTGCTGAATTAAAAACCTTGCTTGTTTCATCAATCAGTTCGCGATATTCTTTTGTTTCAAATAAATCTTCGGGCTTGTAGTTTTTGTTTTCATAAAGCCGTTTAAATGCTTTTTTACCGGCATTTAAAACGTTTTGGAAAAGTTTGGATATTTTACCATTTGCAGTAAGTTTTATTGTATTTGTTTTACAATATTCGCAATTACATTTAGTAAAATATTGCTCTTGCAAAGACTTGTGTAAAGCCCCGAAATACCTGTCGGGGCTTACACGAAAAAACTATCTAAATCATCATTTGAAAGACTTAATTGATTGGTTTGCGAGTTGGTTCTATCACCCGTTACTTGTATGCCGAACTTGTTTTTTATCCACTCATCATCTACGTTTTTGTAGGGTAAAATTTCCTTTGTGCGTGTCCAAAGCTCCGATGTGTTTTCTGCTTGCTCGTATTGAAATGTTAAGTTTGGAGGTATGATACCTATATTGGCAAAAGCTGTCAGCACTTTATCATTCATATATTGCGTTATCCGTATTTTGTCGGCTTCAACAATATCATCTAAAATATCTTGATTACTTTTTTCTTTCCCATAGCTTCCATTTTTAGTATCTTGACCTATAATAGCACTGCTGATAAGTAGTGACATTTCTTCATCAGCACGTTTCATCAGTCCGTCGTAAACCTCTCCTTTTGTGTTAACGGCATTGGCAAAGTCAATACTCTCTGTTTCATCTATAATGAACCAAGCGGCTGCTCCCCATTCTTTCATCATTCGTTCAGCTTGAGCAAGTGCAACAGGGTCTTGTGTATTTGTTTTCATTACTCGTGGTGGAATGCCATATATTTCACAAAGTTCACTCCAACAACTATATGCAAACCGTTTAAATAAAACGTGAGGCACAGCTTTGTTTAAAAGTCCTAAATCGTCTTTTTTGCCAAAGTCTAAAAGCCACGTTCCATATTCACGAGCGTTTATATAATCAATTCCTTTATCGTCATTATAATCTTTAAGGATTATGCCTTTTTGGGGGACTATATTTGTTCGAGGAATTAAATCTACTATTGGTTTACCGTGCTCAATGTCTAATTCTATCAATGTATATCCAAAATAAGTACTATCTAATATATGTTCTATAAGTTCAGAAAACCAAACAGCATCTTTTAATGTTTTAGTAGATGATTCATCAATATTATTATCTCTTTTTAGTAGGAAAGTTGATTTTTTTGCCTTGTTTTTTCTATTCTCAAGCTGAGAGGTTAATAATCCGTCTATATCAATATCTTGTTTTAACCGCCTGCGAACTTTACGAGGCTAGCATCGTGGCAGTTCCAAGCAACGCCAACGCTGTACGCTTATATTCAGCTGAAACAGGCAAATTACTACAAGACAGCGAAGTTCAAGAATTGTGTTTATCTGTAAGTCAAAAGAAAAATATAACTATAAAAAACGATAAGAATATGAAAATTACATTAACACCTGCAGCTACACTTGCTTTGGGTTTTGGTTCTACTACCGAAGTAGATAGTGCAGAACTATCTGCGAAAATAGAAGCATTAGAAACTGCCCGGAGTAGTGCAGTTGCCGAGTTGTCGGCGATAAAACAAGCCCAAGAAACTGAAAAAATAAACGCAATCAAGTTGCAAGTTGATGAGGCAATAGAGCAGGGTAAAATAAAAGCAACTGAAAAAGACAAATTTGTTCAACTTGGAGTAGTAAACCCCGAATTACTAAATACTACTTTGGGAGCAATACCCGCAAAGCAAAAATTTAATAAAGGATTGGGTGGCAAAAGAACCGAACCGGAGGTTAAAACCGCAGACGATTTTCAAAAGTTAAGCCTACAAGAGCAATTAGCTTTTAAAGCCGAAAATCCACAAGCATACCTAAATCTTTTCAAATAGAATAAACAATTAACTTAAAAACTTAAATAAAATGGCGGCAAATTTTCCCGAAGTATGGCTCGACAGAGTTATACAGAATTTAACGAAAGCAGAATTAGCAACATTCTTGCAAGGCATATCAGAGCTTGGCGTTGATGTAAGCCAAATTAATGAAGGGCAGGCATCAGAAAAAAACATCATATACGTACCAACAACCGAATTTGAAGTAGATGTTTTAGTGAACAACAACACATATCCTATTCCGTTCCAAGCATACAGCGACGATACTATTCAGATAGAGCTTGATAAATACCAAACTAAGGTCGTAACAGTAAGAGATGATGACACAATAGGAGCTTCGTACGACATCATAGATTTAGTTACAAAATCTTTGACAAGAGGCATAAACGTTGATAAAATACAGCGAGCAATCCACAGTATTGCGCCATTAAAGCATACTGCCGACACTCCTGTAATATCTTGTACCGGAGATGCCGACGCTACAGGTCGCAAGCGCTTAATTTATGAAGATTTAGTTGAGGCATCAAGACAAACCAGCGGTTTTGGTCAGTGTCGTTTGGTTCTTACAAATGACCACTGGAATGACCTATTGCTTGACCGCAAGAATTTTGGCAGCCAATTGGTTGATTATGCAAAAGGAAAACCAAATCCCGTAATCGCAGGTTTTGAAATACACAAATACGAGGGCAAGATGCCAATATACCAAATAGACAAAACAAAAAAACCTTACGGCGCAGTAAAAGAAGATAGCGACCGAGAAGCAAGCGTAATTTTTGTAAAAGAGGCTATTGCCAAAAAAACAGGTATGACAAAGCAGTATTTTGTAAAAGCAGCCAACAATCCTACTCGACAAAGTAATGATTTGGCTTACAGACATTACTTTATAGTAACGCCATTTCAAAACAAAAAGATTGCGGCAATTATTTAATCACCTTGTAAACTAAAAAAAAATGAATAGTAATATTTTTGACGAACACGGTATCTCAGAATACTTTGAGACTTCAGACGGCTTGAAGTTTTACACAGAGCACGACGCAAAAGCGCACGCAAAAGACCTTGAAATCAAAACAGTAAAAAAAGTATCTAAATCCGATGTTGTTCAACCCTCTGAGAAAGCACCTGAAAAAGATGCGGGGATAACCATACCGAAAAAGAACACGGGTAAAAACACACCAAAAGGAAAATAATTATGTTACCGGGATTAGAAATAAAATTTGATAATGGGAACGCAGGTACGCTAAATGCTTCGCCGGATGGCGTTTTTGGACTTGTAGCTTTCGCAACTGCTACATCTAAATTTGAGCTTGCAACCCCATATCTAATTACAGGAATGAAAGATGTTGCAACGTTAAAAATTTTGCCAACATTAGACAATAAATTGCTTTATGACACATTGCTTGAATTTTATACAGAAGCCGGTGACGGTACTAATCTTTGGCTGATGGGAATGCCTAATGACGATATAGTTTCTTGGTTTACTCCAAATGAGGCCGGAGATGTTCCAATAACAAAATTATTAGATACAGCCAATGGTTCTATTTCTTGTCTTATTCCCAAAACAGGAAAATCTATAAGTAATGAGCAATTGTTAGAAGTGATGAGTAAGGCTAACATCTTTGCGGGTGATTATACGCGTACTAAATTTGCGCCATTTTTCACAATTTTAGACCTGTCAATAAGTAATCTTAATGAAATGTACTCATTACCGAATTTACTTGAGATGTCTTATAATCGAGTAGGAGTATTTATTGGGCAAGGACACGAACAAACAGGGAATATAATACTTGGAGGTAATCATATATTAGCCGGACGTTTGGCGAAAATTCAAGTACACGAAAATGCCGGAAAGGTTAGGCTTGGAGCGGTTTCTAACACTAAGGCTTTTATTGCCGGGCATCCTATAGAAGAAGTTAATGTCGGATACTTGCACGATAAAGGGTACATAACATTCCGGACACATGTACGGAAGTCCGGTTATTTCTTTACCGATGACCCGTTAGCGACGGGGTACGATGATGATTATCACTACATAACGAGACGTAGAGTGATAGATAAAGCTTATAAGATAGCTTACGATATAGCTATTCATGAAGTTCTTACAGATATTGATATTATGCCAGACGGGACAATTTCGCCTCTTTACGCGAAGTTAGTGGAGGGAAAGATAGTAAAAGCCATATATAATCTGATGACTGTGCGTGGAGAGCTTTCGGTCGATAAGAGTGACGACAAGAATAAAGGAGTTCGTGCTACAATGGATTTAAAACGCAATGTAGCTAATACGAATAGAATTGAGATGACTATCAGTGTACGTCCCAAAGGACAAAACAGATATTTCGACATATTACTTGGATATGAACCTATTAAAAAACAATAATAATGGATACAAGACAATATGAGTGGTCGCAGGTCACTCTAATATTAGACAATGATGATATTGTTGGAGTAAGAGCAATAAAATACTCTGAAAAAATGGATAAGGAGTATGTGCGAGGCAAAGGGAACAAACCTTTGGACATAAAGGGCGGAAATATATCGTACGAAGGAGAGATAACAATATTGCAAAGCGAATTAGAAAAACTAATAGCAAAGGGTAATGGTTCTGTATTAGGACTTCGGGTGGATGCAGTCGTATCTTACGGAAATCCAAGTAAGGGCGATTTATTATTAGCAGACAGAATAGAAGATTTGGAGTTTACCGACAATGCCAAAGAAATGAAGCAAGGGGATAAATTTCAAGAAATTACATTGCCTTTTATGTGTTTAAATATTAATTATCAAATTTAAGAATTATGCCAAAAAGAAATAAAAAACATCCTTTTTTTGCGCCGGAATTTGAAACTAATAATATTCCGGCAGCAAAAGTAACAGAAGAAAAAATAAAAGAATGGAAAGAGGTACACGGTGATGTGTGGCGCCTCACGGCCGGTGATAAAAAGTGTTACATTCGGAAGCCTACGCGTGACGAGATAAGCTATTCAGCTTTGGCAGCTAACGGCAGTCCATTGAAACAGATTGAAGTGGTGCTTGTTAGTGCTTGGCTTGCCGGTGATTTAGAAATTATCACCGATGATGAGTACTTTCTTAGCGTTATTGATAAATTTGAACAAATTTACAATAAGAAAAGTTCGGAGTTGGAAAAGCTCTAAGGGAGGCAGAGGTTCAGGAAGCAGATTTTGTGCGCATTAGTAATGCTCAATTACGTTACTATATGCACATACCGGAGCCGGAGAAATTGAGTGATAAGGAATGGGCAATGAGGCTAAAAGAACTTGAATACATAAGAAAAAACGAAAAACAAACATAAAATTATTACCTTTTCTGTTTATTTCTGCGTCTTCTTTCTTTTTCTTCTTGCTCCATTCTGTCTATTTCGTTAGCATCTTTTATCATAAAAATCCACGATTTTAAGACATATCCAACGATGCCAATTAGTAACAATATTGTAATTATATATGCTATTATGTGCCAAATAAAATTCAACATAGTTTATTGTTTTTTTGACAAAGATAAGAATAATAATGAATAATACACTACAATATATATTAAATTTTAAAACCAATGCAGATTCAGTTGCTTCCAGCATTGGCAACATAACGGCATCAACGATAAGTATAGATAAGGCAATTATGAAAGTTGATAATACTTTTTCTAATACCTATCAAAACATACAAAAAAAATTAAGTTCTGTTGATTTGTCTGCTAAGATACGGAATGTTCAGTCGGCGGCTGATGGCTTGTCCTCTTTGTCAGAACCCGGCTTACAATTGTCATCATCGCTTGCAGAGTTGTCGGCAATTACAGGCGTTACTGGCGACAAACTAAAAGAAATAGAAGGGTATGCGCGCGAAAACTCAAAAGTTTTTGGAGAAGATGCAGCCGGTTCTGTTGAGTCTTACAAATTGGTTCTTTCAAAATTGTCCCCAACAATAGCACAGCAACCTAAGGCTTTGCAGGCTATGGGGAATTCTATTTCTACGTTGAGTAAAACTATGGGGGGAGATACTTTGGCAGCAACCGAAGTTCTTACAACGGCAATGAATCAATACGGTGTATCGACCAAAGACCCAATGAAAGCGTCGGAGGAAATGGCCAAAATAATGAATATTATGGCTGCCGGCGCAAAAGAGGGGTCGGCGGAATTGCCCCAACAAAAAGCCGCATTAGAACAGGTTGGTATGGCTGCAAAGTCCGCAAATGTGTCGTTTGCAGAAACTATATCGGCGATTCAAGTACTGGATAAAGCCGGTAAAACAGGTTCGGAAGGAGGTATTGCTCTGCGCAATACGCTCGCAACCTTATCGCAAGGACGTTTTTTGCCTCCGGGTGTTCAAAAGGAATTGGTTGCAGCAGGCGTTGATATTAGTGTGTTGTCCGATAAAACACTATCGTTGTCGGACAGATTAAAACCGCTCCGAAAAATAATGCAAGATGACGCACTTGTGACTAAATTATTCGGCAAAGAAAACAGCAATGCCGCCATAGCATTGATTCAGGGGATAGAAGAACAGGAACGCTTAACAAACGCAATTTCTAATACTAATACTGCCTATGAACAAGCCGCCGTAATAATGGAATCTCCATTAGAAAAGAACAAAAGGCTAACTCAACAGGTAAATGACTTTAAGATTAGTTTATTTAATGCAACTAACGGGCTTTTGGGTTACACTAAGGTCATAAGTGACGTTAGTTTAACTATGATGAACCTTGCCCCGATATTTGGGGTTGTAAAAGGTGGTCTTAAATCAAGTATAAAGATGATAGGAATCTTGACGTCAAAAACAAAACGTCAAGCCCTGTGGACTAATATATTGTCTGTCAAAACTAAATTAGTAACTACAGCTACAAAAATGTGGAATGTTGCAAAAACTGTCACGATAGCTCTTACTAAAAAGACAATAAATTTGTTTAAAAAGCTTAATGTCAAGCAAACTTTGTTGGCTGCTAAAACCGGATTACTCACAAGTGCGCAATGGCTACTCAATGTGGCGCTAAATGCAAATCCTATTGGAATTGTTGTTGTCGCTGTGGGAGCATTGGTTGGAGCAATTGCCTTAGTTGTTGCGAAATACGACGAATGGGGCGCTGTAATACTTGCGCTCGGCGGTCCCTTTTCTTGGCTTGTTAGTAGTGTGGTTTTGGTTAGAAGGCATTGGGATAGCATTGTTACTGCTTTTAAGTCGGATGATATTACTGGAGGACTAAAAAGAATTAGAGAGGTGTTATTCGATGTTCTGCTGAAACCATTAGCACAAATAATGGGTTGGGTTGGAGAATTAACAGACTGGGACTGGGCGAAAAATGCTACGAAAGATATAAATGAATATCGCAAAAGTCTTAATCTTATTGAAGCTACGAAACCTGAAAATACTTTTCAGAAAAAAGAACGTTCTTCTATTTTTTCAGGCACGGGGTCTATATCCGGCCTGCTTTCTGAAAAAAAATACAATGTAGAAGTAATCGAAAATACAGATAAAGATCAAACAAAACCCATACCGTTAGGTGTTAATTCTATTGTCAGTAAAAATAGTCCTATATTATTGCCTGAAAAACCGGTAGGGAGCGAGTTTACGGATATAAACAAAAATAAGAACAAAAACTTGACAAAAGAGACCAATTCGGCTATAACTACCGGAGGTCAGAAAACAACAAATATTTCTCTAAATATTAATAAAGAAATGATAAGAGAGGTTAATATAACCGGAAAATCTTTTAACGAATCTGTTGTGAAAATGCGAGAAATGTTAGAAGAAGAATTAGTTAAAATTTTTGCGCTTGCATCGACATTATAAATTAAAATAAAAATGAATCGGAAAGACATAATGTTTTCATCATTGGTAAAGAATGACCCAACTTTGAATGAGAAAGGATTACAAAAAAACACAAAAGACAATCAATTTTTTTCTTTTTCTTTTTTTGATGATGCCGGGGAGGAATATATGCTACCTTATGAACCTATGATAAGCGTCAGTGGTAATAACACCATAATAAAAAGAGAGGTAGCCAAAAAGCATTCTTCGATAGAAGGAAGCATAAAGGAAACTTGGGGGCGTGGAGATTATTCTATTACAATCACCGGCGAGCTTTTAGGAACAAAAAACAAGGGAGGTGTTTCACAATGTTTTCCAAGAAAAGATTTTGAAAAACTTGCTGCAATAATGACAAGCCAGAAGCGAATAAGGGTTAATTGTGAGCCCTTACAACTGTTGGGGATAAATTATATTGTAATTGAAAGTTTTGATTTCCCGTTTACAACAGGAGAGAACTCACAAACTTATACAATACAGGCAAGTAGTGATTTTAACTATGATTTATTATTAGAAATAAACGAATAAAAATGACAACAATTAGAAAAAGTTTTTTGACAATGTTTGTCTTGTTGATAAGCATTGCGGGATTCTCTGCGACAGACCCGAACTACAATTCAGTCGAAAAAAACAAACCTTAAAAGTGTAGAAATGTACGAAATTGATTGGAATATTCAATTTGAGAGTAAAAACAATAAAAAGTATCAATTAGCATTACTATCTGAATGCGAAATTATCAAGTCGGTTGATAATCTTACAGATATTGCTACAATTGTTTTGCCGGAATTGATTTTTAACGAGCCGTTACAAATAACGAATAAAATACAACGAGGCTCAAAGGTTTCTATTGAGTTAGGATATGACGGCGACCTAAGGAATGAGTTTAATGGATTTATAAAAAACATGTCAGTAAAAGATGGTAGTGTTAAAATTATATGTGAAGATGCTTTGTACTTGTTTCGTACAAGTGTACAAGACAAGTATTTTAAGGGCACAAGCGTCAAGCAAATAGCTGAATATTTAGCCAAAGAGGTGGAACCTTCTTATCAGGTAGAATGTGATTATGATATTACCTATGAGAAATTCACTATATATCAAGCAACGGCTTATGATGTTCTGAAAAAACTCAAAGAAGAGACCAAAGCAAACATCTTTTTTGATACGCTGAGTAAAAAATTACATATCCATCAGCCATATACACATCAGACCGGCAAGGTTCGATATTCGCATCAGAGAAATATAGAAACCTCGAATCTAGAATATGTAAACACTCAGGATAAGAATATTGAAGTAACCGTCGAATGTACAAGTAAAACAGGTAAAAAACAAAGTTGTACGGTTGGTACGCCCGGAGGTAAAAAAGTAACAATGAAAGGGGGGTATATGAATAACAAAAGTTTAAAGTTGCTTGCTGAAAGCACTTTAAAAGCAAAGAAAAGAGCAAAATATAAAGGTGATTTTTCTGCTTGGCTCATACCTTATTGTGAACCTTGTTATACTGCTATAATAGAAGATGAGGATTACCCTGAAAATAAAGGTAAATATTATATTTCAAGTGTTACTACAAGTATTGGGACATCGGGGGGGATACGAAAAATAACACCAAATAATAAACTAAGCTAAAAAAATGAACAAACTGTTAGAAATAAGAAAACATATTAAGGAGATAGCATCAGAAAATAAAGACTATACTCCTTTTTACGGCACCGTAAAAAAAGTGGAAGGCTCTACTTGTACAGTTAAGATTTCTGACAGTTTGGATATTCCGGACGTAAGGCTGTTGGTTGTCGAAGATGCCGGAGATAATTTTTTTCGGTTTACTCCCAAAGTAGGGAGTAATGTGATGATGTTGAGTAACACAGGAGAACTTGACGACCTTGTAATCATAAAAAGTGACCAAATAGAAAAAATAGAATGGAAACAAGACAAACTAAAAATCTTTTGTGATAGCACAAAAGATGTAACCAAAATAGAGAATGATAAAGTAACAGTAGAGATTTCAGCCGGTAAAATATCGATTAAAAACAATAATGTATCATTGCTTAATTTGTTTCAAGCTTTAAGTAATGTAATTAAGGGTATAACAGTTCCTACCGGCACGGGTCCCAGTGGAACACCATTACCACCAACAATAGCGCAATTACAACAATTTGAAACGGAGTTTAAAAGCCTTTTAAAATGAGTTTAAAGGTACAGGAACTATAAATTAAGTTATGAAGGACAAAGCAATTCAAATAATAGATACTACCGATGTCGGAGAAGTTATGGACTTGAAAATTGACCCGATAAGAGGTGATGATGGGAAAATTATTAGCGGGCTGGTAGTTGGAAATACATTGGAGCAGAATAAAGCTTTGATTCTATTGGCTCAGCCGTGTGATTTCAAATTCAAACCGACGTTAGGGGTTGGTATTGAGGATTTTCTATTAGAAGATGCAGATTTATTGGAATGTCGGCATCGAATACGAGAAAATTTTAGGCAAGATGGTCTAAAAATAAAAGACCTTGATTTGTATGATATTAACAGTGTAAAAATAGATGCCGGCTATGAATAAAATACAGAGAGGACAGAGTTTTTTGGATAAGGTTATTCAGCTTACGGGAAGTGTTGAAAATGCTTTTGAGGTGGCAGTTCAAAACGATATGAGTATCACCGATGTTCGAGAAATAGGAGAAGAAATAAGAACTAACATCTTGACAAATAAATATGTGGTTCAATACCTGAAAAATAAACAACCTGCAACAGCGACAAATAATATGTAAGTATGAACAGACAAGAAATTAAACAAAAAATGTGTTCGGATTTTGTGTCTAACGAACACATTAAAAAAATATATGGATTGACAGATGGAAAAACGTTTGAGCAAGAATTTTCTATTGTTAGTCTTGAAAATATAATCTTTGATGTAATATCCGGTGTCGTTGCAATTTTGCACAGAATGTTTAATAGACATAAATACGAGGTTGAGCAGTCGGTTGCAAGGCTAAAACCACATTCTATTTATTGGTATTACAATAAAATCAAAAACTTTCAATATGGTTTTAAGTTATTGCCGGAAAGTGATGTATATGACAATCAGAATTACACTACGGAACAAATAGATAACAGCAAAATAATAAAATATTGTGCGATTACAGAATTACAAAATCCATCGAAACTAATCGTAAAGGTAGCAACAGAACTTGACAGTAAAATCACAAGATTAGATGGAGCCCAAAAAGAATCTTTTAAAAAATATTTGGCTGAGGTGAAAGATGCAGGCGTAGCGGTTGATGTGATAAGTTTTTCACCTGATAAAGTACGGCTAAAAATTAGAATTGTAAGAGATAAACTAATACTTTCGTTAGACGGAAAACATAAAACTAATGGAAACTATCCTGTAAATGATGCTCTTATTACTTTTTTTCAAAACCTGCCATTCGATGGAGAGCTGTCAAAACAAAAATTGATAGACAGGTTGTTGCAAGTTGATGGGGTTGTTGATTTGGCTGTTGATGAAATAATGACATCTAAGGTTAGCGCTTCGACATCGGAAGTTTATGAAGATTACACCTCTTTTGATATTAGTGTTATTGCAAATTCCGGTTATTTTGAGATAAATTTAACAGAAGAGAATGAAGATAAAACAGAAATTGTATATGAATGATGAGATATTTTTTCTTAAATATAGATAAATTGGTTGTAGATTTAGTTCCTACTTTTTTACGAAAGACTGGTATTTTGTCGTTGTTATTTGCTCTGACAGCTCCCATAAAAAATATTTATCGAGAATTTATTGACCATAAAAATAATACTCAGTATTACTTAGAACACAACAGTCAAGTGTGTTATTTACGTAAAGTTCTGAATGACCATTTTGATGACGAGAAAAGAAGAATTTTAGTTCTTGACAAAAACACAATAGAGACATACCTTTATATTTATACGCCAAACGAACAAATTGTTAGTTATTTGTACACAAAAGAAGAAAATAAACCCCTCTATGTATATACTCATTCTGAGTTCTTTCTATATTCGGATGTCGATTTCGTTATTTGTATTCCATCCGATGTGTATAAAAGAGAGGTTACAGTAACAAAACGTGGAGACAGCTTTTTTGAAATTGAAGCAATCGTTAATAGATATAAGCTCGTTTCTAAAACATATAAAATACAACAATTATGAATAACATCGAATTGTCAAAAACAGGCGGACTGCCATTGACAACCCGCGTTCTTGATTTTATGCAAGAATCTTACACTATGCTTGAAGCCTTAGTTGAACTTGCCGGTTCGCTTGTGTTTATCTCCGGATGCGAGATAAATACTGCGACCAAAACGGTTTCTGATGGAATAATATCTGTTGGGAAAACTATTTACGAATTTACGGGAGGAAGATATGATTTATATCCCCGTATTCGTATTCTTACAAAATACGACACAGAACTATTCCATGACGGTTCTGTAAGGAGTATCTACAGGAAGAAAAAAGCTGTCCTAACAGACCAGCCGACAGGTGCCGGAGTTTTTGATTTTTCATCATTTAAGCATATTTCTTCGATTAAGAATATTGATGAAATTCTTAGTTCTATGTCGATAGATTGGGGTAGCATTACTCACAAACCGGTAGTGTTTCCTCCGGAACAACATAAACATCATTGGAACCAAATAACGAATAAACCAGATTTAGCACCGGCTAGACATAGGCACTCGTGGACAGAAATAGCCCACAAACCAACAACATTCACGCCTAAGGAGCATCAACACTATCTGTCCGAAATTCGAGATAGTAAAAGTTACGTCAGAATGACGAAATACGAAAGGGCAAAATTAAGTAGTATTGCAGATAATGACCTTAATTTGTTGATTATGCCATATCGGGTTGTTGAGCAATTTTCCTCAGGTGGTGCATCAACATTTGACATCGGGACATACGTGCTCTATCATCAAAATGAATGGACGAACGGGGAGGACGAACGCAAACAGGGGACTATAACTGCTGACATTAGATGTTACCTTATAAACCACAATGCGGGGCAAATAGTTTATTTGCCTGAAAAAACAATAACTTCCGACTACGTGTTTGTTGATGTTTTTCTACGTGGCGGAGGACGACGTATCGAAATTAAGGCTAAAAAAGGGTTTATTCAGAGTACTAATAATACAACGTATGACAAGTTGAATCTAGAGCCGGGACATTATACGCGCCTCTTGAAAATCGAAAATAGTTGGTATAGAGTTATTTAATTTTTGTGTAGATGAAAAGTGGGCACTAAAAAAATAAAGTCCCCGCCAGATAGTAGCGAATATTCGACCCCTCGCTACTGACATACAAGGGGCATACACCACCCGGAACGGAGACCTTAAAGTCTTCTGTTCTGGTGGTGTATGCACCTTGTTTTATATGTGTATCGAATGGTGCAAAAATAAATGTACGTTATGTTTGTGGTATGAGCGCACCTCCATTGATGATGCGAGCGATTGCATTGGAGATTAGAAAGCAGTGGTTTGGGGTGTGAGAAATTTAAGGAAATACCGAGACTATCATCCAGCGTTTCGTTGGATATAATTATTAGGTGTTATTTTATGACAAAATGTCATCGCTGAGTAAGATTAAAAACGAAACGTACAAAAAAAAAGAACGTTTCGTTTTAGAATAACTACTACGCGATTGGCCAAATCCCGTAGGAGTGGTTTGTTTGTGGTCCTTTATTTGGGGAATAAAAATCGGGGGAAATAACGGACATGTTTGTATTTTCTGAATACGCCTATTTTTATTACAAAAAACTTTGGGCCCCTTGCAATACTTTACGCTCTTTGCGGTTAAAAAATCTCGAAAAGTAAGAAACAGAAGAATTATTGGTGGAAGATTATAAAAAAAGTGACTCCGGCGGGATTCAAACCCGCAACCCTCAGATCCGAAGTCTGATGCTCTATTCAGTTGAGCCACGGAGCCGTTGCAAAAGTAATAAAAAAATATCTACTGACCAACAAAATTATCACATAAAAAAACATTAATTTCAATGTCTTTGATTTACAGTTGTTTACAACGGATATTTTTATTGATTTTATTTTCTGCCAAACAATTTTCTAAAAACCTCTTCCACTTTTTCTACCTGATTTATTTTTATCGAAAATTGCGAAAAATCTATTCCTTTTACGTATTTTGAGATGTATATTTCGCTCAAACCGAGTTTTTGAGCTTCGCTAATTCGTTTTTCTATTCGGCTGACGGGGCGGATATTGCCCGAAAGCCCAATTTCTCCGGCAAAACAAACGCCTTTGGGGATTGCAATGTCCAAGTCTGACGACAAAATTGCCGCAATTACCGACAAATCCATTGCCGTATCGAAAACTTTTATACCGCCGGCAATATTCAAAAATACATCTTTGGACGAAAGCCTAAAACCGGCTCTTTTTTCGAGTACCGCCAACAACATATTCAAACGGCGCAAGTCGAAAGTTGTACTACTGCGTTGAGGAGTGCCGTAAGCTGCCGTGCTTACAAGCGCCTGAACTTCTATGAGCAACGGACGAATACCCTCCAAAGTGCTGGCTATCGACACGCCACTGACAATTTCGTTGCCCTGCGACATCAACAACTCCGACGGATTGTTGATTTCACGCAAGCCGGATTGTATCATTTCAAAAATTCCAATCTCTGAGGTCGAGCCAAAACGATTTTTTATGCTTCGCAAAATGCGATACATAAAATTGCGGTCGCCCTCAAATTGCAAAACCGTATCAACTATGTGTTCCAAAATTTTAGGACCGGCAATACTGCCCTCTTTGTTGATATGTCCGATTATAACAAACGGAATATCAGACTGTTTGGCGTATCGCTGAATGAGCGTTGTGCATTCGCGAACTTGCGAAATACTGCCCGGCGTAGATTCCAAGCGTTCGGTTTGTAGCGTCTGAATGGAATCGATGACAACAAGTTGTGGCTGAATATTATCTATCGTTGTCAAAATATTTTCCAACGAAACTTCGGCGTGAACATAGCAATTTTCGGCAGTTGGATTTATGCGGTCGGCGCGCAATTTTATTTGTTGCAAACTCTCTTCGCCCGACACGTACAACACCGGAATATCCAAGCTCAAAGTTACTTGCAAAGCCAATGTCGATTTGCCAATGCCGGGTTCGCCCCCCAGCAAAGTCATCGAGCCGGGTATAATTCCGCCGCCCAAAACACGGTTCAGTTCCTTGTTTTTTGTATCAATTCGGGTTTGCTCTTTGGTGCTGATTTTGTTTATTTTGGTCGGTTTCGATTCTTTTACTTGCACAATTTTGGCAGCGTGTTTACCCGTAGCAACGGTTTCCTCCTCGTAGGTATTCCACTCGCCACACATCGAACATTTGCCGAGCCAAGTAGCCGAATTAGCACCGCAATTTGAGCATACGTATTTCGTTTTTTTCGCCACAATTATTTATTTACTTCGCCAATTTTACTCTCAATCGATTGGATTTTCGTTACCAAGCGGTTATCTTTTTGCTTTTGAATATCCATTTTTATAGACGTGTAAACCCTGTTGGAATGAGGTTCGAGCAGAGCGTACGATTTGTTTATAATTGTGGTTGCCTCTTCGATAGTTGGCGTTTCAACAATAGTTCCCATTGCCGACAATTTGTACGGAAACCCGCTACTGCGCACCATATCTATTATTTTGCTGACGTATTTGCTAACGCTGTCGCCCTTGTCTGTTGGAAACATTGCGTATTCTAATAAAACTGACATAATTTTTATTTTTTTTTTACAATAATTTGGTATTTTTTATATATATAACAATTTGATAATCAAGATTTTATATGTTTGTAAAAATTTCATCATAACTCCCTAATAACTCTCAATTCTCAACTCTCAATTCTCAATTCTCAATTCTCAATTCTCAATTCTCAACTCTCAATTCTCAATTCTCAACTCTCAACTCTCAACTCTCAATTCTCAATTCTCAACTCTCAATTCTCAACTCTCAACTCTCAACTCTCAACTCTCAATTCTCAACTCTCAATTCTCAATTCTCAATTCTCAACTCTCAACTCTCAATTCTCAATTCTCAACTCTCAATTCTCAATTCTCAACTCTCAACTCTCAATTCAACGAAGTGTTGATTGTAAATATTCTTGAAGAATCAAAGCGGCAGCTATTTTGTCCAAATTTCCCTTTTTTTGCCTGTCTTTTTTCTTAAAACCGGCATAAACCATCTCTTTGGCTGCCATTTTCGACGTGTATCTTTCGTCGAAGAAAATATATTTGATGTGCGGAAAATTATTTTTCAATCGATTTGCAAAATTTTTTATTGTCGGAAAAATATCAGCATCCGAATTGTCGGCGTGCTTTGGGTGTCCTATCACAATTTCGCAAACCTCTTCTTTTGCCAAATAATTTTTCAGAAATTCAAAAAGCTCTTTGGTGGCAACCGTTTCGAGAGGCGAAGCAATAATTTGATTCGGGTCGGTAACAGCCAAACCGGTTCGTTTTGCTCCGTAATCTATTGATAAAATTCGCATATCGTTGATTTTCAGGGTTATATAATGCCTCTTTTTTTCAATTCAAAAAAGCATTCCACAGTAGCATCAACGTCGGCATCGGCAGAGTGAGCGTTGTCAAAATCCTTATCAAACAAAAATCGGTACAATTCCTCTAAGCGAGGAAATTTGTAGCCGGCGCGATTGCGTTGAGGCAATTTCAAATAATCCGTACTACTTTTCATTGTGTCGATAACCGGAATTTGGTCAAAAATAGTGAAGATAAAAAGATTTCTAAATTCGTTCATAACTATCTGTTTATCAAAATTATAGTTGTGAGCAACAATTTTATCTACGGTATTTGCATCGTTGTCAAATTCGGTCATAACTTCTCGCAAATCTTCGCCTTTTTCTTTGGCAATTTCGGTAGTAATTCCGTGAACTTGCGCTGCCTGCAATGGAATTTTAAAATCTTCGGGATATATTATATGATTACTTGTTTTAATTTTTTTGTCGTCTTCCCAAATTTGCCAAGCAATTTGTACCAAGCGAGCTTTGGGCGGAAAACCTGTTGTTTCGGTATCGAAAAATAAATATTTCATTGGTTTGATTTTGTTTTCACAAAAGTAGATATTTTTTTTCAATTACAAAATATAGTTTTTTTTCATAAAACCGAAAATATTTTCTATTTTTCTTTAATTAACCGCAAAGAACGCAAAGAATTTTGCCAAGAACGCAAAAGAAAACTTAGCGTCCCTTGCGCCAACTTTGCGACCTTTGCGGTTAAACGAAGTTTAATTTTTCTATGAAAAAGCCCTGTTACAAAATATAAGCGGGATTTGTTAAGTTTTCGCAAGGTTGTTTCGGAAAATTTATTTTTTATAAAAAAAAAGAAATAAAACGATGTATCTACCTGACTAAAAGATAGATACATCGTTTTTAATAGCTATTCTTTTACACATTTGCAAATCATAGTTGCATCAATACAACAGGCATAATAACCGGTTACACACGTTACCGAACACCCAATTCTTCCATAAGCATCTTTAAGCGAACAGGCAATAGCGCCTTGACCTCCACTTGTACAGTCATAATTTACGCCTTCTTCGTTTGTCGTATCAGTAGAATTATCCAATCGGGATACTAACAATTCCGTAAATTTGCCATCATTTTCAAAAATACTTTTAGCTTGCCAGTACCCTTTCACCATCGAAATTCCGTATCCAAAAGTTTTCGCAACTACATTTACGTCTTTTTTCTCATCAGCTTTTTGCAAATAATTGATGTCTTTTTCCTCGTTTAGGGCAAGTATCCTAACTTCTTTTGTTTCTAATTGATTGATAACAATTATTCTGTTATTATTTTCAAAACTGACCAAACATTCACCTAAATCTATGCTTTTAAAACTGACGGGGTTTTCTGTTTGCAATACAAAACCAAAGTCTATTTTCGATTTTGCCTCATCTCTATAATGAAATAATCCAACTTCATTTTCTCGATATTCAATCTTATATTCACCCGAATAAACGTTCGATTTTATATTTTTGGCTTCAACATTGTAACTTTTTTTATTATCCTGTTTTTCTTTACAGCCCATAAAAGCAGTAATTCCGAATATCACCATTACCGCCACAATTAACTTACTATTAAAATTTACCATTTTATTTGATTTTTTTTTTGTAAGCCTACTTCCGTTTAAAGTCTGTTTTCAGCATATTCCGACCTTATAGTAGAGTTCGTAAGTATTGTAGATAAGCTCGTTTATCTAATCTCTAAAAAGTGAGGGACTTTATGCAAATATTCCTAAAAAAAACTATCAATATGACGCATAACTACCTTATTATCAGTCGATTAGTGTTTTTTTGTTTAACCGAATTTTTATAGTAAGGGAATTACCCAAAACAATAGTTCGGTATTTTTTTCGTAACAGACTGATAATCAGCTTCTTACCTATTTGTGGAAGTTCTCTGTAACTCACTGACAAATTTTTAACTTTTAATTTAACGAAGTATTGCCCGAAATAGATACAATTATTAAATAATACGTTCTCAACTACCGTTCAAATTTAGTAAAAAATATTTTATTTTGAAACTTTTTTGAGAAAATAAATTTTAATGGATTGAAAATAAAATGGCCAGAGTTTGCATTATTCTAAGCATTGGCTACCGAGAAATAATATTAATTCAAGAAAACCAGAAAGTAAACCCCAACGAAAATCATAACAAACATAAAACTATCAAATCGGTCGAGCAAACCGCCGTGTCCGGGCATAATGTTACCTGAATCTTTGACGTTTACATTTCGTTTAAATTTCGATTCAACGAGGTCGCCCAAAAACGAATTTACGGCAATCAGAAGTGACAACGCAATTCTGTCAATCATTGAAAAATAATTGAACGATGACAAAATAATTATCCCAAAAATCATTGCCATAACAAACCCGCCGATAGTTCCTTCGACTGTTTTTTTGGGCGAAATTTTCGGAAAAATTTTGTGTTTGCCAACGGCAGAGCCTATGAAATAAGCAAAAGTATCGTTTACCCAAATTATACCAAATATTATAAATAAAAACGCATAGCTGAATTTAGCGTCTTTGAGGACAATAAAATTTGTCAAAACAAAAGGCACGGCAACGTAAAAAACGCCCATAATTTCGACAGCCAAGTTTTTTAAATTGTTGTCTTTGCGAAATAACTCCACAATAAACGACAAAAATGCAAAAGCAATGAGCAAAAGCCCCCATTTTAGAGGCAAAACATTTATTTTATAGCAAAAAATAAACAAAAATAATATTGCCGAAAAAAATAATCCGAACCACCTTTTGGGGGTAAATCCGGATTTTTCAGTTATTCCATAAAATTCTCTAAGTACTTGTAACATAAATAGTTCAAATATCACGAGAAACGAATATTTATCAACAAAAGAAACTACAATTGTCAAAAAAAATACGATAGCCGAAGCCACGCGTATAGCAAGTTTTTTATTCAATAATTTTGCCACCTTCTATATTTGTTATAATCTCAATAGCTTCGTTTAATTTATTTTTTTCGACATAAAGCGCAAAACCGCCGAGCAGAAAAACATTATCTTTGATAGCCAACACGCTGGCGTCTATATCCTCCTGATGCAACATATCTTGCATATTGTCGGCATCGGTAAATACCGAATATCGGCGGACTTCCACCCATTCTTTGGTCGCATTTACCACATCAAGCGCAATTTCTTTTTTGTCATTTTTTACAAAAAGCTCAATCTTGCCGTCGGCAACGTTTTTCATAATGGCACGAACACGATGCTTAGCCAAAACGTCGGTTCGCAACTCTGCAACTTCGCGTTTTTCGTAAGTTTTTATTTTAGTCCAGCCGTCCAAATTTTCGAGCAAATTAGCAGCTTTCTCTTTGTCCGAATTTTTTACATAAATATTTATTTCCTCCAAATGAAAATCCGTATCTTTCTTTTTTATTATCAGCGCCTCAATATTGTTGTCGGCCAACAATTCGATTTTGTATCTTGTTTGACGCACTTTTTCGGAAGTATCTATTTTTGTCCAATCGGTCAATTTTTCGCCGGTCAAAAAAGGAACAACTTTGGCGGCATCTTCGTTTTTGACGTACAATTCATAATTATCCAAAATAAATTTTTCGTCGTCTATTTGTTTCAATACAGTTTCAAAACCATTATCTTCCAAAACATTTTGAAACAATTCTACCGGTTTTTTGAGAATAAAAGAATTTATTTTTGTTAAACCCTGAAACTGTTCTAAAATATTCAAAGCCCTCTTTTCGTCCTCTTCGTTCACGTACAAATCCACGTTTCCAAACAAAAACAAACTATCTCGGGCGTTCAATACAACACTCTGAATTTGAGCATTTTGCAACAATTGTTTTCTAATTTCAGCTTCGTAAGCATTGCTAAAAGACTTTATTTTTATCCACTTGCTCATAACTATTGTTTTTTTTAGTTAATATTAAAATTTTGGTTTCAAATCCTCGCTTTGTTCCCCTTCGTTTTCTTTTTTATCGGTATTTTCTGATGTCTCATTTTTTGCGTTATCGTAATCTCTGAATTTTTTAACCCCGTCGATAACATCTTGTGCATCGGCAGAAAAAACACGCTTGCCAAGAATCTCTTCCACGTCGTCGGTAAAAATGACCTCTTTTTCGTGCAATCTGTTCGACAATTTTTCAAATTTTTCAATATTTTCAGAAATAATTTGTTTTGCGCGTTTATACTGTTCATTTATTAAATTACGAACTTCGCTGTCGATAATTTCGGCAGTTTTTTCACTATAAGGTTTCGTAAACGAATATTCTTGTCCCGACGAATCGTAATAACTCACATTCGATAATTTTTCGCTCATACCAAAATAAGCAATCATCGAATAAGCCTGTTTTGTAGCCCTTTCGAGGTCGTTCAGCGCACCCGACGATACATTTTTGAGCATAATTTCTTCGGCAGCTCGTCCGCCCAACAAAGCACACATTTCGTCCTCAAACTGTTCGCGCGTTGAAAGTTGGCGTTCTTCGGGCAAATACCACGCTGCGCCCAGCGACCTTCCACGCGGAACAATAGTAACCTTTATCAGCGGTTGAGCATGTTCGAGCATCCAACTGACCGTTGCGTGCCCCGATTCGTGATACGAAATACGTCTTTTTTCCTCCGGTTTTATCACCTTTGCTTTTTTCTCCAATCCACCAATAATCTTATCGATAGCATCGTGAAAATCATCGTGCGAAATAACCTCTTTGCTTTTTCTAGCGGCAATCAGCGCAGCTTCGTTGCACACGTTGGCAATATCAGCCCCCGAAAAACCCGGAGTTTGTTTGCTCAGCAATTGGAGGTCTAAGTCGTTGCTGATTTTTATTTTTTTTGTATGAACTTTAAAAATAGCTTCGCGTTCTTTCAATTCCGGTAAATCAAGAATAATTTGACGGTCAAAACGACCGGCACGCATAAGCGCATTATCCAAGATATCAGCACGGTTTGTAGCCGCCAACAAAATTACGCCCGCGTTAGTGTCAAAACCGTCCATCTCTGTAAGCAGCTGATTCAGAGTGTTTTCCCGCTCGTCGTTTGAGCTGAACCCACCACTTTTGCTTCTCGAACGTCCAATAGCGTCAATTTCGTCAATAAAAATAATACATGGAGCTTTGGCTTTTGCTTGCGCAAACAAATCGCGCACTCTGGAAGCACCAACCCCCACAAACATTTCAACAAAATCCGAACCCGACATCGAAAAGAAAGGTACCTCAGCCTCGCCCGCAACAGCCTTTGCCAACAAAGTTTTACCCGTTCCCGGAGGGCCAACCAAAAGTACACCTTTCGGTATTTTTCCGCCAAGTTTAGTATATTTATCAGAGTTTTTAAGAAAATCTACAATTTCAACAATCTCCTGTTTAGCTTCGTCCAAGCCGGCAACATTGTCGAATGTAATACCGGTTTTGTTTCCCTCAAACAATTTAGCCTTTGATTTTCCGATAGAAAAAATGTTTGAGCCGCCCGAACCGCCACCAACACCGCGTCCGATGCGACGAAACATAAATAACCACAAAAGCACCAACAACAAAATAGGGAAAACCCAGCCAAAGACTTCGCCCCAAACATCTTTACGTTTTACATTTTTTTTATAAATTTTTTCCTGTTTAGGAAGTTTGTTTTGCTCCTCTTGAAACAATCTTTCAAAATTATCCGGCGATGAAATTAGATATTTGAATTGCGCCCCCTTTTCTTTCAGTTTCAGCTCCTCTACGCCGGCAATTTTTTTCGCCTCTTCGAGTTTTTTCGGGTTCACATAAAATTCAGCAAAATCTCTGTTTACCACTTCAATTTTAGAAATACAGCCATTTGCGATAAGTTTTCGCACCTGAGCCTCCTCTATTTCCTGCATTCCGGCGTTGAAAGGCACAAATTGAAGCAATAAAATCCCCAACAATATAAGAGCATATATCAGGAAAATATTTCTATTTTTTTTCACAGGCGACTTGTTGTCAAGCCCATTATTAGTATCCATATCTTGCATTTTTCAAACGTTTAATTATAATTAACAATTTCCGCATCAGCCCAAAGTTTTTCTAACCCGTAAAACTCGCGTGTTTCCGACAAGAAAATGTGAATGATAATGTCGAAATAGTCGAGTAAAATCCACGACGCAGTATCGTATCCCTCGATGTGTCCGGGACGTATCTGTAAATCGGTTCGCAACGAACGTTGCAAATAATCAGCAATAGCCTGAGCCTGTTTGGTGTTGCCCACCTCGCAAAGCACAAAATAATCACAAATACTACTCTGTTCGGGCGAAAATTTCATAGACACAATATTTTCACCTTTTTTATCCTTAATAATCTCAACTACTTTTTCCAAGATGTTTTCAATTTGTACATCTTTATTTGTCATCTCTATTTTATTTTTAATTTTTTGCAAAATTAAAACAAATATTAATAATTACAGCATTCTTATAAATTTTTTAATCTAAAACATACCCAATTCTTCGTTAAATTATCACTTTTTTTTCATAAAAAAATCTATTTTTTCCCTTTGAGTAACTTAGAAGTTAAAAATACAAACTTTTGCGTTTCAATCAGTTCAAACACATTAGAAATTATTACAGCCACATATTCGTCATCTTTCAGGTCGGTAACAAGCTCAACCATACGGACGCAATCTTTTAATCTTTTCGGATTTAAGGTAATAAATTTTATAAAAAAAAATAGTTCGTTATATTTTTATAATAAATTGGTAATCAGGAGTTTATAAAAATGAGCCCCACTCACACAACCTCCTGATTATCAGAAGATTAACTTGTTGTTCGTGATTTTCCATTCATAATTTAACGAACCATTGTAATTAAATATAATATTAATAATAATGTGTGTCTCCAAAAAAAAGACAATTACTTTATAGAATCAATCCGAACTTTGTACATCAACGTAGCGTATGGCGGAATTTGTCCAAGCCCCGACGCACCATAAGCCACCGAGTACGGAATCAAAAACGTAGCCGCCTCGCCCGCCTTAATAGTTGTAATGCAATTCAATAAAAAATTATCAAAATTACTCGAATTTGCCTGAGCATAGCAATTTTGACAAGAAGAAACAGGCGTTTTTGCATTTATTAAATACAACGAATCCGAATAATAAATAAACGAATTTAAGTGAGCATCGGGCAAATCGTCGGCTTCCGGTTTAGAATCGACAAAATAATAAATTCCGTTCGCAAAAATAGAATCCGGCACAACCTTATTCAGATATAGATACTTGTCAATTTTGCTTTTTTCCTCAATTTCGGGGTCGCTTGCAATCACTCTAACCTCGTAGTTCATAGCCGAATACGGCGGAATACCATAATCATTCTCTTCGCTAAACGACAAAGACGGCGGAACAATAATTTTCCCCATTTCCCCCTCCGACATCTTAGATAATCCTTCGAGCAAACCGGCAGTCAGATTCGGATTAGCCGAATTTACGAAAAAATTATCCGACGACAAATAAATAGTATCATATATATTCCTCATTACAAAATCAATATTTCCTCCGGAAGTAGAAAAATTAGGTCCCAAACCATCAAAATACTTCACGTAGCAAAGACTATCATCAAAAAAAGTCGAAATAGAATCGTACATTTCAGCATATTTGAAAAATTCGTAAGTTTGAGCAAGACTATAATTATCGGTACGCACCCTAAAATAATAATAAATAGTCGAATTGGAAGGAATATTTGGAGTTTGCTTATTTTTGAAAGCCAAATAATACGGAAAAATAATAATTCCGGCACCACCGTCTCCAACTTTTTGTAAAACCTCCGACCAACCTTTCATCAACCCCGGATTGCCGATTTGGATATTTACCGTATCATTTTCAATAAACACCACCTTTTTGTTATTATCCAAATAAAAACCGGTGTAAATAATCGGAACAATACTGTAATAGTCGAAAACAGGAGCATTTCCGTCAAAAGTTATATGATAGATAGCCCCCGACCTCGTTGTGTCGAACTCCAGCCCCGATTCCGAAATGAAATTTGTAATTTTTTGGTCTTCGACCTCCCTAATTGCCCGCTTTTTGACACAAGCTGAAAAAAACAAAGAAATTATTACTATTGTTGTTATTAAAAAATTTCTCATTACCCTATGATTTTATGTAATATTGTTGCCCCCTCAGGAGAAATATTTATGTTTTAAAAAAACAAAAAGTATCACTCCCGACGAATAACTAAACTAAATTTCAGACAAATGAAATACAAATTTAAACATTTTAAAATATTTATTCTTATAATTTCTTAAAATTTAATTTCTTTGTCAAAAAAATTCAAATGCAGTACATTTATTTTGATTTTGACGGAACTTTGGCCGACAGCCTATCGTTGGGCATAGAAATCGCAAATTATATGTCGCCAAAATACAACTTCAAGTTAGTTGAGCCAGAAAAAGTAGAGTATTACAAAACCCTAAGTGCGCAAGAATTGATGAAAGAATTTAAAATCTCGTTCTTTAAATTACCAATTTTAGCACCGGTTTTTAAAGTCGAATTTAATAAACGCATAGACCGGCTACAACCATTCGACGGAATAAAAGAAATGCTCATAGAATTGAAAAAAAATTACGGATTAGGAATACTTACCTCCAACGCAGAAGACAACGTTCGGAAATTCCTTGAACGCTACGAATTAGAAAGTTATATAACCGAAGTGCGAAGCGAATTGCAACTATTTGGCAAACATCAATCATTGAAAAAAATAATATCAAAATTAAATATAGAAAAAAAAGATTTTCTGTACGTAGGCGACGAAACAAGAGATATGGAAGCAACCAGAAAAGTAAAAGTCAATTCGGTAGCCGTTGCTTGGGGCATGAACGCCGAGTCGGCATTGCGAAAATACAACCCCACTTATGTTGCATACAAACCATTAGACATAATAAACATCGCCAAACAAAATTTTTCTTAAAAAATACTTTATACAACAAAAAGAGATATTTTGTTAAATAAAATGTAAATCGCTGGTTATTAGGTTGTTGTATGCAAAATGCCAAGCGGTTAAATAAATATTTTATCAAAAAAAATAGAACATAATAAAAACAATTAAATTATTTTGCCCAATAAGTTTTTGGTTTATTTTTAGAATTAATTTTATCTTTGACAGCCCAAAACAAGATTATGGACAAATTAATAAAAAAAACATTAAAAGATTGGTCAGAAGACGATAAACCACGCGAAAAACTTCTAAACAAAGGCATTGCAAGTTTGTCAGATGCCGAATTGATAGCAATCTTGATAGGTTCGGGCAACAAAAATGAAACAGCCGTAGAACTATCAAGGCGGATTTTAATCGACAGAAATTCAAATTTGCACGAATTAGGAAAATGTAACGTAAGCGACCTAACAAAATACAAAGGAATTGGCGAAGCAAAAGCAATATCAATAGTTGCCGCCTTAGAACTTGGGAAAAGACGAAATATCGCCGAATTTTTAGAAAAAAACCAAATAACAGACGCTCGCGACGTGTTTAACTTTATGTATGTACGCTTGGGCGATATTTCGCACGAAGAATTTTGGGTGATTTATCTCGACAACTCCAACAAAATACTAAAATCAGTGAAAATAGGTCAAGGCGGCATAACCGAAACCTCAGTAGATGTACGACTAATAATGAAATCGGCGTTAGAAATCTATGCCACAAACATAATTTTGTGCCACAACCACCCGTCGGGCAACACAAGCCCAAGCGAAATGGACAAAATAATCACAAACAAAATAAAAGACGCCGGCGAAATACTACGAATAAAAGTATTAGACCATATAATAGTTGGAGGAAATAAATTTTTTAGTTTTGCAGACAATTATTTAATATAATAATATGAATTGTATTTATTTGAAAAATAACGAAATAGACAAAAAGTTATGGGATAAAACAATTTCAAAAAGCCTAACACAATCGACCTACGGCTATTCGTGGTACTTAGATACCGTTTGCAACGACTGGAACGCCTTAGTTGCCGACGACTACTCTATCGTTATGCCATTGCCAATAACCGGAAAAACATCAATTTATCAACCGAAATTTATACCCAAACTCGGTATTTTTTACGCCAAAAACATCAGCGAAGCCGATTTGAAGCTATTTTCAAACAATTTGACCTCGAATATTAAAAATTTATCCATAAACTTAAACAAATTTAATCACCTAACCAACAATACAAACATCAAAAGAAAATACACCTATTCGCTTGATTTATACGACGATTACAACATTACTTACAGTAAATATTCAAATAACATAAAACAAATCATTGAAAACCAAAAGAAAAATAAAAATTATCTCGTAAATGGCATCTCACCAAACGAAATAATCAACTTTTTTAATAAAATAAAATACTACGAAACAAACAAATACTACGACCTTTTGCGCAGAGTATTGTCCCTAACCTCACTGAGGCGACTATCAACTATTTCGGCAATTTTTTCCGCACACAACGAACTTATCGGAGTCGGTATCTTTATATTATCAGCCTATTCAGTAGATTTAGTCTCATTAGCCTCTATCGACAACAACGACGAAATAAAAATACAAATTATAGACAACTTCATAAAATCAAACTCCTCCAAAACACTAACCCTAAACTTTGAACTATCACCAAAAAACAACATTGAAAATATCATATCCGAATTAGGAGCCTCCAAATTTTATTTCGAACAACTGAACATCAAAAAAACATCAATTTTATCCAAATTATTTTGTAAAAAAGATTAACAAGCACGTGAAAAAATTAAACAAAATAATTAAAAATGAATTTATAAAAAACGTAGCAACCTTACTCAGTGGTTCGGCAATCGCACAAGCCTTTTTGCTTTTGATAATGCCAATTTTAAGTCGTTTGTACAACGAAGAATTATTCGGATATTACTTTATTTTCGTCAGCACGTTCAACATATTGAAACAAATAACCACCTTGCGTTTTGAAATAGCTATTGTGCTGCCAAAAAAAAATAAAGACTCCATTAATATCCTGATTTTAACCCTTTTAATAAACATTATAACAACCATTATTTTAACTACATTCTGTTTATTTTTCAAAAATATATTCCTTCAAATAGGCGAACTCCGAAAAATAGCCAACTTCATATATCTATTGCCAATAAGTCTGTTTTTGACAGGTATTTTTGAAATTTTCAACTACTGGAATAACCGAAACAAAAACTACAAAAAAATAGCCTTAGGGAAAATCATTTTGTCGTCATCAACCGGAGCAACACAATTACTCTTTGGATTTTTACAAAAAACAAATGTCGGGCTGATTTTAGGACAAGTTTTAGGACAATTATTTGCCGCCGTTTCAGTTCTTGCAATAACAATAAAAAGCGTATTTGAAAACCTAAAATACGTCTCAATCAGACGAATGATTTATTTATTAAAAAAATACAAAAAAATACCAATTTTTACCTCAGTTATAAATTTAGCCAATACCTTTTCGTCCGAACTACCAATGTACTTTCTGATGGGATACTATACACCGGCAACAGCCGGATTTTACGGAATGGCAAACAAAATAATAGGAACACCAATGAACCTGCTGAGCCAATCAATCGGGCAAGTTTTTTATCAAAAAGCAACAGAAAATTTTAACGCAAACCAAAACATTTCATCTTTGGTTAAAAAAGTATATTCTAATTTGCTGAAAATAAGCGTATTACCGTTTTTGTTATTTCTAATAATATCACCCTTTATTCATTACATTTTGGGCAACGAATGGCAAGGACTATCCACCTATATCTTCATTCTTTTGCCAGCAATCTTTGTCAATTTTATTAGCCAACCAGTATCCTCAGTCATAACAATAAAACATCAACAAGATAAAATGTTTATTTTTAACCTATTGATGATTTTTGTCAAATTTTCAGCAATGTGGTTAGGCTTCTATCTTTTCGACAGCGCTATTTGGTCTATCGGATTGCTAACACTTGTCAATACCGCATTTAGAATATTTATTTTATTTTGGTACCTAAAAATAAGCAAAAAATAATTTATATAGATAACAGTTTAGTAATGAGTTGTTTACATAGATGTGCAAGTGTGATGATTTGACAAAATTTAAAAGTAAAATATTTATTATTAATTTTGTAAAAAATAATAAAAATAAACAATATGCTATCGAATGAATACAAAATAATGAACGATTTTGAAAGTAACTACTGGTGGTACATCGGTTTACACGAACTTATTTTGAGATTCGTTCAAAAAAAATCGCAAGGAAAAAAAATATCCATTTTAGATGCAGGTTGCGGAACCGGAAGAATGCTTGAATTACTTTCAGAACATCACACCGCCGGTTTTGACTATTCGGAAGAAGCCGTTAAATTTTGCAAAAAAAAAGGACTTAAAAATATAACTTTACAAAACATAAACAATTGGAAATCAGAAGAATTATACGATGTTATTTTAAGTATAGATGTAATTTGTTCGATAGGAATTGACGATTACTCAAAGATTATAAAAAATTTTAATTCAGCCCTAAATAAAAACGGAATCCTTATCCTAAACTTACCAGCATTTGAAAACCTCAGACGAAATCACGACAAAGCAGTTTTTGTAGGCAAGCGATTTAAACAGTCGGAAGTGAAAAAAATACTAAAAAAATCCGGTTTTGAAATAGATTTTATATCCTATCGACTTCCATTTTTGTATTTTGTAATTTTATTAAAAAAAAACATTCAAAAAATATTTAAAATAACAAAAGCCGAATCAGACCTAAAAAAAATTTCAAAATTAACCAACCTTTTAATGTTGAGTATAAACCGTTTTGAAAACCTCCTGTTAAAATTTTTTAGAAACCCATTTTTAGGAAGTTCTGTTTTTGTTGTAGCAAAAAAAACAACCTAAAATACATCAAACTTTTTTATTTTAAGCAAAAAATTACTAACTTTGTCTGAATTTGAAATTATTTAATTATGGACAAGCAGAACAATAATGAGGACATATTTTTTATAATAAAAGAAGAATTTCCGATATCCGAATTTGAAGAAATAGAATACAAAGCCGCACAAGTAGATTTTCCCAAAGAATTTTGGAAAACTTATTCGGCATACGCCAACACCAATACCGGTCTAATTGTTTTAGGAGTTCGAGAAAAAGGAGCTTCTATCGTTTTTGAAGGTCTGACAGACCAACAAATCGAAAGTTATAAAAAACGTTTTTGGAATGATTGTAATAATCCTAAAACAGTTAGTATCAATTTATTAACCAACGAAGACGTAAGAGTCGTAACGCATCAAAACAAAAAACTTTTAGTTTTTAAAATTCCAGTTGCTTCGCGAACTCAAAAACCCGTTTATCTTACAAAAAATCCATTTGGGAACACCTACAAACGAAACAATGAAGGAGATTACCGTTGTACCGACGAAGAAGTAAAACGAATGATAGCAGATGCAAGTGCAGAATTAAAAAAAGATGCTGTAATATTGGAAAATTACACATTAGACGACATTGATACGACAAGCTTGAAACAATACAAACGCTTATTTTCAATTCATCGTCCGGGACATCCTTGGTTGGTCGAAAACAATTTGGAGTTACTCAAAAAATTAGGCGCCTATCGAATCGACAGGCAAACACGAAAAGAAGGCCTAACAATTGCCGGTCTATTGATGTTTGGAAAATATGAAAGCATAAGTGAAATTTTACCCAATTTTTTTCCGGATTTCAGGGAAAAACAAACAGCCGACAAAAATATTCGTTGGACAGACAGGATTTATCCAGATGGAACTTGGGAAGCCAATTTATTTCAATTCTATATAAAAGTTTGGGCTAAACTTTCGTTATTTTTGCCTAAACCATTCAAATTGCAAGGCGACACTCGAATAGACGAAACACCAACACATATCGCTCTGCGTGAGGCTTTTATAAACGCTTTGGTTCATACGGACTACTCACTAAGTGGTAATATTGTAATTGCGGTAGATAATGAAAAATTTGTTTTTTCGAATCCGGGAACTTTACTTGTTTCTATGGAACAATATTACACCGGAGGAGTTAGTGAATGTCGAAATCCGGCTTTACAACAAATGTTTTTATTGATAGGTAAAGCTGAAAAAGCAGGAAGTGGAGTTGATAAAATATTAGCTGGTTGGGAAGAAAGGCATTGGCGAAAACCTTATCTCAATATGAACAATAGTCCTGACAAGGTAGTATTAACGCTTTATCGATTAATACAAGAAAATGGAGACCCTTTTGATGAAAAAATAACAATTTTAAGGGAAAAAGTAGCAACTTATAACACAAAAAAATCAATGTTAAATAAAAAGGTTGATACCTTTGGTGAAAAAAATGTTAATTTAGGCGAAAAGGTTGAGAGTTTTGAGAAGAAAAACACTAATCTAGGCGAAAAGGTTGCCACCTTTGAGGGAAAAAATGCTAATTTAGGTAAAAAGGTTGAGACCTTTGAGAAAAAAAATACTCGTTTAGGCAAAAAGGTTGGTACTTTTGGCGAGAAAAACACTAATCTAGGCGAAAAGGTTGCCACCTTTGAGAAGAAAAACGCTAATCTATGCGAAGAGGTTGAGAGTTTTGGTGAAAAAAATACTGATTCAGGCGAAAAGGTTGAGACCTCTGGTGAAAAAAATATTAATTTAGGTGAAAAGGTTGAGACCTTTGAGAAAAAAAATACTCATTTAGGTGAAAAGGTTGACACCTTTTGGGAAAAAAATACTCATTTAGGAGAAAAGGTTGATACCTTTGATGAAGAAAATACTAATTTAGGCGAAAAGGTTGCCACCTTCGAGAAAAAAAATGCTAATTTAGGTAAAAAGGTTGAGACCTTTGAGAAAAAAAATGCTGATTTAGGCGAAAAGGTTGATACCTCTGACGAAACGAATCTCAAAGAAAAGGTTACTGTTTCTAAAAATTTAAAAAGGAATGAGTTGGAGAATTTGATTATGTTTATTTGTAAAGATGAATATATAAGAATGGATGAAGTTGCTGTTGAAATAGGGCGTTCTGTAAATTATTTAAAAAATAAAGTTTTTCCGATAATGATAAAAAAAGGAAAGCTTGAAAAAAAATATCCTAATACTAATAATCATCCGAAACAGGCGTATAAAACTGTAAGTCATAACTAAAAAAATAATTTATGAAAAATATAAATGTTGAAAATGCTTTTTTTGTTGATTTGCCAACAATAAAAGATGGGCGAGATGGAATTTTGTGTGTGGCCGAACAGAACAAATTTATTCCGTTTGATATTAAGCGTGTTTTTTATATATATGATTTGCATGATAATTCTGCGGTACGTGGAAAACATGCTCACAGACAGGTGGAGCAGGTTGTTTTTTGTATTCGTGGGAGTTTTGAAATGCTTTTAGATGACGGAAGAAATACGCAAAAAATTGTTTTGGATAATCCGTCTAAGGGGCTTTATATTGGTAATTTTTTGTGGAATGTTATGACTAAATTTTCTGATGATTGTATATTACTTGTTTTTGCGTCAGAATTGTACAATGAAGGTGAGTATATACGTGATTATAAGACTTTTATCAAGGAAATCAATCGGAGATAGTTTTTCGTAGAAATGTAATAGTTCGGGGGGATAATATTTATGATAAAAAAAGACGTAACGTCCTAATTGATATTGTTAGGGACGTTAGTCTTTGGGTTTAGTGATTCAAAGAATTTTTACTTAACTTGATATAGTAAATTGACTGTAATTGAGGCTGTTTTTAATTTTGAACTTGTGTTGAATGCGCCTCCCCAGGTGTAGTCTTCGTTTGAGTTTTGACCGGTTATTTGAAAGACTCCCATTTGTGCGTTTATTAGTTTTCCTAATTTTGCGCCGGAATTTTCGGCTATTTTTTCGGCTCTTTTTCGGGCGTCTTCGGTTGCTTTTTCGATTAGTTCAAATTTCAAATCGGCTAATTTTGTGTAATAATAGCGGGGCGAATCGGAATAAAATTTTATTCCTTTGTTTAGTAGTTCGGTTACTTCGCGTGATACGTTTTCTACTTTTTCTACGTTTGACGAGGTTATTGTAATGCTTTGGGTTAGCTTGTAACCAACTTTTTTGTTGCCTATGTATTTTCCGTCGGCAGAATAATTGTCTTCGTATATGTATCCTGTTGTGATTGCTTCGAAAACCATTTCTTCTGAGGTAATTCCTTTTGCCGAAAGGTAGTTTTCTACGGTTTGTTTGTTACTGTTAATTATTTCGTATGCTCCTTTTATGTCGGTAGCTGTGGCGGTATAACTTCCTGTCCAAACTGCCAAATCGGATTTAAAATCTACTGTTCCAAGTCCTTTTACTTTTGCTGTTCCTTTGGGCTGACTTCGTTTTAGATAGGCATTACCTAATAGGAATGCTGATAAAACGATGGCAACGCTAAAAATTATTGCATTTGTTGTTTTCATATTATTTTTTTTTCGACAAAGTTAATTTATTAACAAATAATTTCAAATTTTTTTTGATAACAAAAACTTTGTGTTTCTTTGTAAAATTGTTATTAATTTTTTTTTGATATAAAATGGAGCAAGAGGTATATTTTCATGTAGGATTAAGCAAAACGGCATCTACTTACTTACAGAATCGATTTTTTAATAAGTTACGGGGGATAAATTATATTGGAAATCATAATTATAAGAATTATGTGCAAATTTTAAGGGAGAGTAACGACGATAAAGTGTTGGTTTCGAGAGAGTTTGACAGGCAATTTGATGTGGAGGTGGAACGATTTGCAGGGCTTTATCCGAATGCAAAGGTTATAATTGTTTTAAGGCGGCATGATTCGTGGCTTGCATCGCAGTATAAAAGGTATGTAAAAAATGGTGGTTCAAAAACGTTTGAGCAATTTATTGATTTGGATAATGACAGGGGGGCTTGGGCTATCAAGGATGCTTTTTTTTATCCTAAGTTACAAAAGATTGAGGAGCTTTTTTCTGAAAAACCGTTGGTTATAAATTATGATGAAATAAGGACGGATATTTTTTCTGTTTTTGATAAAATTGCAAATTACACTAATACGAGTTATGATAAAGAGGATATAAATTTGGCTCGAAAACATAAATCTTATTCGGAAAAACAATTAAAATTTGTTCGTAAAAGTTGTCGTTTTTTTAGGAGGGATTTTGCGCGTAATAAGTATTTTTGTATCAAGTCGCGATGGTTAATTTGTCATTTATTTTTGTATATTGGGGCTATTTTGCCTAATTTTTTGATTAGCAAAAAACCGCTTATCGAAAAGCAAAGTTTAGATAATGTGAAAAAATATTTTTCTGATGATTGGCAAAAATGTCTTGATTTTTGTGAGTTACGTTAGTAATTGTTTGTTTTTCTAAAAAATAATTGTAATTTTGAGCCTTTAATGGAAATTAAAATTAACATTTTTAAAATTATAAAATTAAAATTAAATGAAAAAAATCACATTTTTATTACTGCTGTTAGTTCCTTTTTTATGGTTAGGAGGCTGTAAATCAGACGATAGCTCCGATAGTAATAGTACAGAAGTTACTGAAACTCCCGAAAAAACTGAAAAAAGCGATGAACCTCAAACTTTTTTCTTGGTTCCATCTCCCGACGATGTTTTTGGCTTTGCCGAAGATAAATCTTTGACCTTTGATAAAGAGTTATTGAATGTGGTAGAAAATTTGAAAAAATACGACAACGATGTAAAATTACAAGAGTTTAATTTTGGGGTTTATTCGGCCGATTTGGCTTATTCTGCTGCTTTTAGCAAAAATGACGAAACTATTCTTTATTTGAATACTGTTCGGGAATTGAGTCAAAGTATTGGGTTGGCGGAAGTTTTCAACGAGAGTTTGGTTAATAGAATTGAGCATATTACTCCTCAAAAGGATTCGCTGATTGCTATTTCTAATGATACTTATTTTGATATAATTCGTTATTTGGAAAGAAATGACAGACCGAATTCTTTGGCTATTATAGCTGTTGGGGGCTGGGTGGAATGTATGCACCTTGTGCTAAGTCTTACTGAGTTTGATGCTGAAAATGCTACTGTTCAAAAAATTGCTGACCAAAAAATGATTATTTCTAATTTGTGGAAATTTTTAGAGCAAAATCAAGATGATGCCAACGTGAAGGCTATTATGGATGATGTGAAAAATATCAACGACATATATAATAATCTTACGGTTGCTGTAGATGAGGATAATTCTGTAAAATCTGACGAAAACGAGGATATTTACGTCGTTGGTGGTAATAGCAAAATCGTTATTACGCAAGAGCAATATGATAATCTGAAGAAAGAGATTGAGACTCTACGTAATAAATTAACTTTAAATAACGTTACTTTATAAAAATGTAAATTATTATGAGAAAAACTAAATTATTATTAGCATTATTGTTGATAAGTCCGACTATGATTTTTGCTCAAATGGACTGTTCTTCTTTTTTGAAAGATTTGAAAGTTGATAACCCGTTCAATTTGAGTTCGTTGTCGAAAAGTGCTGTTTGTGTATCCGGCCATTCTTATGAGTTTGTGGTACCGCTGTCAAAAGGTGTTCAATATCGTTTTGTATTTTATGCGAGTTCTGTTTTTAACAACAATATTCATTTCAAAATGACTGATTTGAACACGAACAAGGAAATAATCAACTTGCCGGGGGCGAGTGAAACGAACGAAAAGGGAACGGCGGCTTTGGCGCCTTACCAAGACCCTGTTACGTATAACAACATACATCCGTATTTTGATGTTTTTTCATCGAATGCTACAAGTATAAAGGTTGTTATTGATGTTGCTGAAACAAAATCGGCTACCGATTTGATTAAAGGTTGTATTTCGGTTGTTATTTTGGACAGAACAATAGAGGGTGGGTCGTTTGAATAGAATATTTGAATGATTACCAAGATAAAAAAAAAACCGACATTGCGTCGGTTTTTTTTGTGTTAATCTTAAAAATTTTATTCAACTATTGTAACCCAACCGTGTTTGTCTTCGCGGTCGCCTGTTTGAATTTCTAATAGTGTATTGTACAATTCGGTTGAAATTTTGCCCGGTTTTCCGTCTGGCGAATAGATGTATTCTTTTTCGTTTGAGCAATCAACTATTTTGCCGATAGGTGAAATAACGGCTGCGGTTCCGCAGGCTCCAACTTCTTCAAAGGTACTCAATTCTTCTAATGGTACTTGTCGGCGTTCTACTTTGTAGCCTAGGTCGGCTGCTATTTGTTCCAAACTTTTGTTTGTTACAGAGGGCAAAATAGAGTTTGATTTTGGGGTGATGTAGGTGTTATTTTTGATGCCGAAAAAGTTTGCGGGACCGCATTCGTCGATGTATTTTTTTTCTTTTGCATCAAGGAAAATAACGTTTGCGCAACCTTTTTCTTTTGCAAATTTCATTGCTGTAAGACCGGCGGCGTAGTTGCCTCCTACTTTGATGTGCCCGGTTCCGTAAGGGGCGGCTCTGTCAAAATCGTGAACTAACAGCATATCTACGGGTTTGAATCCGGCTTTGAAGTAAGGGCCTACCGGTGTTACAAATACTACAAACAAGTATTCGTCGGCGGGTTTTACGCCTACTTCGTGTCCGCTTCCGATTAGCAATGGACGTATGTACAACGAGGCGCCCGAACCGTATGGTGGTACAAATCTTTCGTTGAGTTTGATAACTTTTTTGATTGCTTCTTCGAACAAGTCGGTTGGCAATTTGGCCATCAAGATGCCGTCTGACGAATTTTGCATTCTTTTGGCGTTTTCTTCCCACCTAAAAAGTCGTATTTTTCCGTCTTTACCTCTAAAGGCTTTCATGCCTTCGAATGATTGCTGACCGTAATGTAGGGCTACTGCTGCCATGTGTAGGTCGATTCTTTCTGACGAGGTTACTTCCAATTCGCCCCATTTGCCGTCTCTGTAGTAACATCTTACGTTGTAATCTGTTTTTTGATAGCCAAATGGTAGGTTTTTCCAGTCTATGTTTAATGTTTCTGCCATAGTAATTTGTTTTAAATTTTTGTTTACAAATCTATTATTTTTTTGAATAATAAAAAAGTTTATTGAATTTTTGTATTATATTAATGTGTAAAATTTTATGTGTTGGGTGGTATTTGACTTGTGTGGTATTTTGTAAATATTTCTTTAAATTATGAATGGTGTTTTATGAATAATAAGTTAATGATTTGGCAATCAGGTGATTATCTGTCGCATTGTAAAACCTTGATTATCAGCTTGTTATGGAAAACATAAGGACTTGTTATTTTTATTTTAAAAATAAATCTGTAATGTAATGATTTAATAATCAGTGCTTTGTTTTGTTTTTTATTTATAGTTCAATGAAGTGTTGAGTTTCAATTTTTAATTAAAAATATGGGTGTGTAGTGAATTATAAATTTTTATTTACTTTTGCAATAAAAACAACTATGTTGGTGATTGATGAAAATAGCTGATTTATTGTTGCTATGAATTACCATTTTTGAATTTGTAACGAAAAGTCTGATGAAAATTTTATTTTTTACGAGTATAGAATCTGATTATTTGCAGGATAGTTTGTTGGTCGGATTGAGAAATATTTATGGGGAAAATTTGGTCGATTTTCCAAAGAAGGATTGGCTCTACGCTACTAATAATATAGATATTAAGTTGTATAAACGGCAAGAATATACTTTTTTTAGGTGCTTGGAGGATATTGATGTTAATCGTGAAAATATTAGAAACCGAATACTGGATAATGAATTTGATATAATAATATTTTCATCAATTCACAGGCAAATAGATATTCTTAAAGATTATTATAATATATTGAAAAACAGAAGGGTAGCTATTGTTGATGGTGAAGACCACCCTGCTATTTTTGGCTATGGCAGTCGATATTGGAAGGATTATAAAAAGCTTATTTTGCCCAAAGTTCACAAGCGTTTTATATATTTCAAAAGAGAATTGATGCCCAAAACTGTAAGATACAGATATTATAAAATTTTACCGAGTTCTTTTTTCAAAAAAATAAAAATTAAAAATGTTTTCCCGATTTCGTTTGCTTTTCCGGAAAGTAAAATTTCTGTGCGGAGTGTGCCAAAGGAAAAATTATTACCGGAGCATATTGTTGATGAAGAGATTGCGCTAAGAATAACAAAATCAGAGAGTTATGTGTTTGACAACGAGGCTGATTATTTTCACGATTTGCAGATTTCAAAGTTTGGTATTACTACCAAAAGAGCCGGCTGGGATTGTATGAGGCATTACGAAATTGCTGCTAATAAATCTATTATTTGTTTTAAAAATCTTGACAAAAAATCGCCGATGTGTGCGCCTAAGGGGTTGAATAGCTCGAATTGTATTATTTATTCTGATTATGACGATTTGATGCGTCAAATAAATAGTTTGTCGCCCAAAGAGTATGATGCGATGTTGGCCGAAACTGAAAAGTGGTTGATGAAGAATACTTGTGGGGCGAGAGCTGAATATTTAATTTCGCAAGTTGAGGCTTTTTATGCGGGCAAAAATGTAAAATAAAAAATTGACTTATTCTGTTTTTTTCAAAATTTGGTCGTTTTTGATTATTTATGAAAAAAAAATGTAACTTTTTGTGGGGGCAGAACGTCAAATAAAAAAAATCTTTGAAATGAATAATGTTAAATTTAATGAAATCGTAGATAATTATTCGGATAATGTTTATCGATTTATATTAAAAAGTATAAAAAGCCCTGATGATGCGAAAGATGTTGTGCAAGAGGCTTTTGCGCGTTTGTGGAAAAACAAAAATTCGGTAAATCCCGACAAGGCTAAGTCGTATTTATTTTCGACGGCGTACCACATTATGATTGACTTTTTGCGTAAGAAAAAACGCGAAAATATCATTGAAGACAACGACTTAAATCGGTTATTTTATAATGATAATTATTCGGATTTGAAAGATTTTTTGAACAAGGCTATTGATACTTTGCCTGATGTGCAAAAAAATGTGGTGTTGCTACGCGACTACGAGGGCTATTCGTACAAGGAAATTGGCGAAATTACGAATTTGTCTGAAAGTCAGGTGAAGGTGTATATTTTTAGGGCGCGCAAAACTTTGAAAAATCTTATCGGAAAATTAGAAAATATAATTTAGTGGGTTTTATGGGAAAAATAAATAAAAATAATTACGAAAAATTTGCATTGGATTATCTCGAAAATAGTTTAGATGCGACTACTAAACGCGAATTTGAGTTGTTTGTGGAACTAAATCCCGAAATTAAAGCCGAATTGGAGGGGATTTTGGATTTTTCGGTTTTGCCGACTGATTGTGTTTTTGACCTAAAAGACGAACTTAAAAAGTCGGAAATTGAGGGTTTGAATTTGTATGAATTTCTGTGTATTTCGGATATTGAAAATACTATAACTGCCTCGCAGAAAGATGTTTTGTCGAAAATTTTTAAGGAAAATCCTAATTTGTTGAGCGAATATAGTTGTTTTGCAAAAACAAAATTGAAAGCAGATGATAATGTGGTTATTGATGATAAATGTGAGTTGAAACAATCCGGCATAAATGATATAAGCTATGTGGATTATTTGTTGATTTCTTATGTGGAGGGACGGTTGTCTGAATTGGAACAGGTTGATTTTGAGAAGATTATAAAGAAAGACGACAGACTTGCAAGTGATTTAGAATTGTATAAAAAAACAAAGTTATTGCCTGAAAATGTTTCGCTTCCTTTTGGTAAAAATGAGTTGAAAGCGTCTTATTTTACTGCGCATTATGCGGAAGCTTCTGAAAAACGAAATCGAAAAAAAATATTATTTTTTGCTTATCCGCTTGCGGCTATGTTGGTGCTTTTTTTGGGGGTGAAATTATTTTTTAATCAAAAGGAATTTATAACCGGTGCTTATGAGTATAATTTTGTTGTTGAACCGAGATTGTATGTTGAACAACAGCCTGTTATTGTTCCCGAAACCAAAATTGAAACTGAAACCGAAACGGAGGTGCGTTATTATGTTTCTGATAATCAGTCCAATAAAGTTGATGAAGTGGTGGCGAATGATTTTGATATTTTAACCGAAGAAACTCTCGAAAAAGAACAGGTTGTTATTGCTTATAACGATGATTTACGACAAAAAAATATAGAGTATAAACTTAGCAATTTTGAGCCTGAAAATGTTGATATTGAATTGTTTGATGTGCGTTATAATGATTTGATTGATAGTGGATTAGAGGATAGACGTATTGCTGTTAAAAATACTCAAAAGGTGTTAAATTTTGTTGTAAAACAGTTTAATAAAATGACCGAAAATGAATTGTCGGTAAAACTTGATGTTAATGAAAATAAAAATTGTTACGTTGTTGGGATAAGTGATAAAAATTATACGATTTGTTTGGATAATTTTAAAAAATTTAAGCGTGAATAGGGGCGCCGAAATGTGATGCCGCGCCGGTCGCTGTTCGGATTATTGGTTAATCGCAAAGGCCGGAAGCTAAACACAAAAAAAGCTGTTCGTTAAACAACGAACAGCTTTTTTTATTTAGCTTAAATCCTCAGGTCTTTGGATTATGAAAAGTCTAAATGTTTGTCAGCAAAGATGCGCGCATATTTGAGGTTTGCAAACACAGCAAAGCTATTGTTAGAACCGAAATGCGAGCATTGCTTTAATGTGTCTTTGCAAAGATAGACTTTCGGGTTTAAATTGTTAGTTTTGTGTACCTTTTGTAAAAGAGTAAGTTATATCAAAGACGATAGTGTCAATTTTATTTTCTTGTAACAATTTAAGTTCTTTGTCTGTCGATTCTACAATTTTAAATTCTATTTTTTCTTTTTGGTCTGCTACTGTTATTTCTAATACATTAGCTTCGGCGTTTAGTCCCCAGTTTCCGTTTAGGCTGTCTTTTCCGTTTACTAGAACAAATGTGCTGTCGTTTTTGAAAATAAAACCACCCGGTTTCGACGATTTTACAATTTCTGATTTTATTGTATCAACCGACAAAGATTCGATTTGTCTTTCATATTCCTCAATTATTTCTAAGTAAGCCTTTTGGTCTTCTTCCGACAAAGAGTCTAATTGAGATTTATATACGCTCAACTGCGACTTGTAATTGTACATTTGACTATCATAAAAAAATTGGGCTAATTGGTCTAATTTTGTAAACTGAACTTCTTGTGCGTCCCAAGTTCCAACAATATTACTACCTGCTTTGTTGTTACAAGACAACAAAGAAAATGTTAGCACAACAACTAACAAATAAGCTGTACGTTTAATATTCATAACTATTTATTTTATATTTTATAAAAATTAGGTTGCAAAATTAATAAAAAATTAGATTTTCTCTATTTTTTTTTAGATTTTTGCAAAAAAAAATAATTATGGAATATTTGGACTATTTTTTAGTCTTAATAACACTATTTTTCTCCGCATTTTTTTCGGGAATGGAAATTGCTTTTGTTTCGTCGGACAAACTTCGGATAGAGGTAGATAGAAAGAAAAATAACATTCAGTCGAAAATTATAGCTAATTTTGTGCAAAAACCCGGCAAGTACATTGCTACTATGCTTTTGGGGAATAATGTTGCGCTGGTGTTGTATGGGTTGTTGATGTCGGACCTGGTGCAGGTTGGGTTTGTCGAATCGGCTTTTTGGGTTATGATAATCCAAACGTTTATTTCGACCATTTTGATTTTGTTCACTGCCGAGTTTATTCCAAAAACGTTATTTCGCATAAATCCGAACAAGGCGCTAAATTTGTTTGCGTTGCCGGTATATTTGATATACATTATTATATATCCGCTCACTATTTTTACAATTTTTTTGAGTAATATTTTTCTAAAATTTTTGTTAAAGGGAAAAAATGACGAAAACGAAATGAAAACTGTTTTTGGCAAAGTGGATTTGAATAATTTTATAAATAAAGCCGAAGTTATCGAAGAAAAAATCGACGAAGAGATAAAAATTATCAAAAATACTCTTGATTTTGACAAAATAACGCTACGCGAATGTATTGTGCCGCGAAACGAAATTATTGCTATCGACAAATTTTCGACAATAAATGACCTTATTCAGATTATTTCTGAAACCGGTTTTTCTAAAATTTTGATTTACGAAAAATCTATCGACAACATCATAGGCTACGTGCATTCGTACGAATTGTACAAAGAACCTAAAAATTTGCAGGACATTATTGTTGATATTCCGGTGGTGCCGGAAACTATGACGGCTCAAAAATTATTTAATATTTTATTGAAAAAAAATCGCAGCATCGCTTTGGTGGTCGATGAGTACGGTGGTACGTCGGGCATTGTTACAACTGAGGATATTTTGGAGGAAATTTTTGGCGAAATTCAAGACGAATACGACACTTCCGAACTTGTTGCCAGAAAAGAAGATGACCAAAGTTACACTTTTTCGGGCAGGTTGGAAATTGACCAAATAAACGAAGAGTTCAAGCTCGATTTGCCAACTGCCGACGAATACGAAACTATCGCGGGGTTTATAATAACCGAATTGGAGCGGTTTCCGGACAAGGAGGAAAAAATTGTTTTGGGGAAATACGAAATTAAAATCCTCAAAATTGTACCGCCAAAAATAGAACTTGTAAACCTAAAAATAATCGAAGACTAAAAAAAAATGATATTTTTTTGAAAAAAGACTTGACATTCGACTAAAAATTTACTATATTTGTAAATTTTCAAGCATATTTTTTATTAAATATACAAATATTTTTATAAAAAACATAGAAACAAACAATTGATTTTGAAATATTATGGGCTGGTTAGAAGCGCTTGTATTGGGCTTGTTACAAGGATTAACAGAATTTTTGCCGGTTAGTAGCAGTGGACATTTGGAGCTTGCAAAAGCTATTTTCGGGATTCACACAACCGAAAGTATGACTTTTACGATAGTTGTTCATGCTGCCACCGTTTTTAGTATTATCGTAGTTTTTCGGAAGGATATTTGGAAACTTATAAAATCTCTGTTTTCGTTTGAATATAACGAAGACAACAAATATTCTATGAAAATAATAATTTCGGCTGTACCGGTTGGGATACTCGGAATGTTGTACGCCGACCAAATCAAAACCCTATTTACGGGAAACGTTTTGCTGGTCGGATTTATGTTGCTCATTACGGCTGTTTTGTTGGCGGTTACTTATTTTGCCAAAGATGGTACAAAAAAAATATCTTTTTTGCACGCAATCGTAATAGGTATAGCGCAGGCAATAGCTGTAATGCCCGGTATTTCGAGGTCGGGGGCAACTATTTCAACCGCATTACTTTTGAAAAATAAAAAAAGCGAAGCTGCTAAATTTTCTTTTCTGATGGTAATAATTCCGGTGTTGGGGGCGGTTGCAAAAGATATTTACGACAACTACATCAGTAGTTCGGCTGTTGCCGGAACCGACCAAATAAGCCTAACTGTGCTATTTATTGGCTTTGTGGCGGCTTTTGTTTCGGGAGTTTTGGCTTGCAGATGGATGATAAAAATCGTTAAAAACAGCAAACTTATATACTTTGCAATTTATTGTTTGGTGGTAGGCGGTGTTGCTGTTGGGTATTCACTAATTTTTTAAACTTATGGCATTGAATTTTTACGACGGAGAGGTACTTCTTTTCGATAAACCAAAAACTTGGACTTCGTTTGACGTGGTCAATAAAACTCGAATTACTATTAGACAAAAATTCGGTAAAAAACTCAAAGTGGGACACGCCGGTACGTTAGACCCGCTTGCAACCGGACTTTTGATTTTGTGTACCGGAAAAAAAACAAAAACAATTGCCGAACTTTCGGGCAAAAACAAAGAATACGTAGCAACAATAGCTTTCGGTATGACCACGCCGTCTTACGACTTGGAAACCGAAGCCGACAAGCATTACGAAATATCGCACATAACTACCGAGCTTGTGCAAAAAGAGTTGGATAATTTTTTAGGTAAACAATTGCAAACTCCGCCGATTTTTTCGGCAAAAAAAGTTAATGGCGAAAAAGCCTACATAAACGCGCGACTTGGCAAAGATGTTGATATTAAAAAACAAGAAATAGAAATTTTTGAACTTGAAATAATTGAAAATAATCTCCCTAATGAGCTTAAAATCAGAATGTTAGTCAGTAAAGGGACTTACATCAGAAGTTTTGCGCACGACTTGGGGCAACGATTAAATTCGGGAGCTTATCTCAAAGATTTGGTCAGAACCAAAATTGGTGATTTTTCCATCGATGACGCTTATTCGATTGACGAATTTCAAAAATTAGTTGAAAATTATTAAAAAACTTATAATAAAAAAAATATGAAACTTTCACAATTCGATTACTTTCTACCGGAAGAGTTGATAGCATTAAAACCGCTCAAAAACAGACAAAAAGAACGATTGCTTGTTTTTCACAAAGATTCAGGCGAGATAGAACACCGTAATTTTACTGATATTGTTGAATATTTCGACGACGATGACATAATGATTTTTAATAACACAAAGATTTTTCCGGCTATATTACATGGCAAAAAGGAAAAAACTGAGGCGGATATTGAGGTTTTTCTTTTACGTGAACTAAAATCTGAACTCAAATTGTGGGACGTACTCGTGTCGCCGGCTAGAAAAATAAGGATTGGTAATAAATTGTACTTTGAAAACGACCTGATTGCCGAAGTTATAGACAATACAACTTCGCGTGGGCGAACAATCAGATTTTTGTACAGCGGCTCGAGCGACGAACTGCGCACAAAATTGAAAAATATGGGGTCTGTGCCATTGCCGCCATTTATCAACAGACCTTCTAAAAACGACGATATAAAACATTATCAAGGCCCTTTTTCTAAGCACGAAGGGGCGGTGGCGGCGCCTACGGCATCTACTCATTTTGACCAAATATTGCTCAAAAAACTTGAACTCAGAGGGGTGCATTTTGGAGAGGTTACGCTTCATGCCGGAATTGGAAATTATATGCGTATAGAGGTCGAAGACCTTAGCAAACACAAAATTGATTCGGAACAAATAAATTTGCCGAAAAATACAGCCGATATGGTAAACAGAGCAAAAGACGAAAAACGACGTGTTTGTGCGGTAGGTACTACGGTGGTAAAAACGCTTGAAACGCCCGTTACTACTCACGATAGAGTGGACCCGTTTGAGGGGTGGACGGTGCAATTTATATATCCGCCGTACAGGGTGCGTATTCCGAATGCGCTTATCACTAATTTTCAGTTGCCGCAAACCCCAATGCTTATGACAGTTGCTGCTTTTGGTGGCTATCGAAAAACTATGTGGGTTTACGAAGAGGCCGTAAAACACGAATATCGTTTTGGCCCATTCGGCGACGCTATGTTAATTATCTAAATTATGGAAAAAAGTATTTGGTGATTTAATTTATTTTGTTAATTTTGCAATCACATTATAAGTCTTGTTTTTAATTTATTTATTTATTGTTTGTCTGGTTTTTATTTATAGATATCTAAATTTTTTACAAGACTTTTTTTTATGATGATAATGTGTTTTTTGGGTGGTGATATTGGAGGGGAATAATAAATAGCAAATGCTGTAAACAAAAAGAAAAGGGGGCTCGCAAAATATTACACTTAGAAATTACGAAACTAATTTAATAATTATTACATAAATACAATTTGTAACTTTTGAAACTCCCTTTCTTTACTTTGTATTTAAGGTTGCAAAATAACTGTTGTAATAAGTCCTTCTTCTACTGTTCCTGAGGTGGAAGAATAATATTCAACTCCTAAAAATTCATATTCTACGTCAACAAAATATGTTTGAGGTTCTAAATCATAGAAAGTAGTCGATCCGTCACTATCAGTAACTGATTTTTCGATATAACTGTTTGCATTAAGATCGCTTTCTGTTCCGTACAAATAAACAGTTTTTCCTTCAAGTGGTTCTGAAAGAGCATTCACTACTTCAACTTTTAGGTCACCTGTTTTCTCTTTACAAGAACTAAAACTGACTACGATTGTGATTAAAGCCACCGCTAAAATACTAAAAAAGAATTTATTTTTCATAATTAAAAAATTTAAAAAATCGCTTTCTCAATTCCCTAAAACGGAAGTTCATGAAAATAAAGCAAAAACACCTCGCTTAACTACCTGAATACCAGTAGTATGACGAGGTTTTATGCCGTAAAAATTCTTAGCTACCCT
>PDWI01000828.1_pt1 | contig 50271 bp, 46 predicted proteins | sample 1430891 | NCBI WGS metagenome assembly PDWI01 (sample SAMN01162508, study PRJNA174530) | Oral metagenome, whole genome shotgun sequencing project. | biome: Marine environment; feature: Marine mammal; material: Swab sample of the gingival sulcus; isolation source: swab sample of gingival sulcus... | reverse complement strand
TCGGGATCAATCACACGCTCGCGATGCTGCGCGACAACATCAAGCGGCTGAGCCGCAAGACGTGGTGCGTGACGCGCAAACCCGAGGTGCTCGACGACACTCTGGCGATCTACACGTGCTTCCACAACGAGCGACTGACCACCAGGCCCGCGAAACGCTGAGCGTGCCGGAGCCGCTTTCTTCACCCACAGCCAAGGTCATCAGTTAGGTTCAGGTGCGGGCCAGCCGCGGTGCGATGCCGAAGGTGACCATGCTCACCACGACATACAGCACGGTGGCAACAGCACAGCCTGTCAACGGGCCCACGACCCATCCCGCTTCGGTGAACAGCAGAAGCCCACCTGAGGTGGCGAAGCCGCCGAGCATGGCCGCCAGTGCGCCGTAGGCATTGCCGCGCCAGATCGCCGAGACGAACACCGGGCCGACGAGCGTGGCCAGCAGTGTGCCGGTACCGAGGATGCCGAGGAAGGACAGCAGCGTCGGTGGTGCGAAGAACACCATCAGCAACCCGACCAGACCGAACAGAACGATGGCCCCACGGTTGATCAGCAAGGTTGTCCTGGGATTCGTGTGCATGGGCGCGATTGCCACGCGCAGGTCATGCGATGCGGCCGATGCCACCGTATGCAGCAGCGAATTTGCCGTGGATTTCATGGCAAAGAGAATGCACAGCGTGATGAACCCGCCCAGAACCGGGTGCAGGAACGTGTTCAGATAGGTCGGCATCGCCTGATCGGCCTGCGCCAGATCAGGCATCTTGACCCGCATGTACAGTCCCACGATCGGGATCAGCGACAGGATGCAGCCGAAAGGGGCCACGAACATCGCCGCTCGATGGAACTTGACGTCCGGACGGAACGCCAGAAAGCGAACCGCCATGTAGGGCAGCACGGCCGAGAACATGAACGCATACGGCAGGATCAGAAACACCGACCCCTTGCCGGAACCATAGGGAGCCGAAGTCTGCGGGTCGACCAGCGTCGGGTCAATTTCCCTGAGCTGTTCGATCAGTTCCCCGGGCGATATGTCCAGAAAGATCTGCAGACAGATGATGCCCGCCGCAGTCAGCATTCCCATCAGCATCAGCGTGTCGGTCCACGCCACCGCCGTCAGACCGCCAAGCACCGTATAGATGATGATGATCACGACCATCAGCGTTGCTGCATAGGCCCATGGAAGATCCAGCCAGCTTGCGGCGAGCAGACCGACCGCCTTGATCTGGCTGGTCAGGAAGACAAGCAGCAGCACCACCGTGATCAGGGCTGCGACACCCTGCACCAGACGCCCGAGACCGCCCTCACCGTGCAGACGGGCGGCGTATTCGGGAATCGTGCAGCTTCCCATGCTCTCGGCCCGCTTCGCCAGGTACCGTGCAAAGAAGAGCACCGCGATCACCATGGCCGGCGCGAACATGAAGTTCCCCAGCAACTCGATGGCACCGTACTGGTACGCCACACCGGGCGATCCCATGAAACCCCAGCCCGAGAACCCGGTGGCCACGATCGTCGATGCACCGACAAAGGGCCCGAGCGACCGGCCGGCCAGGAGGAAGCCCTCCTCATCGCCTTCTTCGTCCTCGACGACAATCTGGCTGGACTTCCAGCCGAGCCAGATCAGAACGCCGAACGAGGCGAACATGATCAACCAGTTGACGACCAGAGCACTATCCAAGCCTCACCTCCTTGACTATCCGTGACTACCGACTATCCGTGATTACTGCAGAACAGAACACCGGGCATCCGCAGCCCGGATGACCAGTGTCTTCCTTCAATCGCCGGGTGCCAGTTCCCGCACGACGATGACGATCAGCGTCAGTGCGAGCGTCGCAAGATTCAGTATGGCGAACCAATCGAGTACCCAGGAGTCAAAAAACATGCTGCTCTTCCACTTGAGTTCGTCGTGACTGCCGTGCCGCACGGACTACCGGCGCATTGATCGTGAAGTCATGCGCCACGTTGTTGCACCATGTGGCACTCCTGCGCGGTTACGAGACTCACTTCACGCTTCGAACAGTAACACAGGAATGCGAGGGCAATGACAGGCGGGCTGCCGTTCGAGTTCGAAGCGCCATTGAACGATGCCACGTCAGGTCATTTCCGGACCGGAAATGCCGGGGTCTTGAAATTGCTTCTTTCTACCCCGATAATTCCCGGGACGGCTGTCAAGTTGTTACCGCACGAGACCGTTAAAGGGAACCACTGGCGGCGTGGCCTTGTCCATGACGACAGCTCGGCCAGCATCTACCACATACCATTTGTTCAGAACGGAAGGAAAACCAATGCCTCAAACTCGCGTCGTAACACGTACGCCCGAGAGCGCACTTGCCACCAACAAGGTACTGCGCAACACCTACATGCTGCTGGCCATGACGTTGCTGTTCAGCGCTGCCTGCGCCATGCTGTCGGTGTTCATCGCTCCCCCCTACCCGCTCGCCATGGGCGCCAGTCTCGTTGCCCTCGGCCTGCTCTGGTTCGTGTTGCCGCGTGTCGACGAGTCCAGCGCAGGCATCGGCGTGGTATTCGCCGTTACCGGCCTTCTCGGCTTCGGTATCGGCCCGATGCTCAGCGCCTATCTGTCGCTCGCCAATGGCCCGACGCTCGTCGCCACGGCCATGGGCGGCACCGGCGCGATCTTCCTCGCCCTCAGCGCCTACGTACTGACCACACGCCGCAGCTTCGAATTCCTCGGGGGCATGCTGTTCGTCGGCTTCATGGTCGTCCTACTGGCTGCCGTTCTCAACATCTTCCTGAAGATTCCGGCCATGTCGGTGGCGATCTCGTCCGCCATCATCCTGCTCATGAGCGGTTTCATCCTGTTCGACACCAGCCGCATCATCAACGGCGGTGAAACCAACTACATTCGAGCCACCGTCAGCATGTTCCTGAGCATCTTCAACATGTTCACGAGTCTGCTGCAGCTGCTCGGCATCATGGGTGACGAATAAGCGCCACACCACGATCGACGGGCCGGATCACCGCAACATGAACCGGCCCTGAGCACTTCCCGCAGGAAAGCATCGGAAAGGCCGCAGCAAGCGGCCTTTTCCATCACCGGAGAACAGCAGAACGATGGACGGCACTTTCTGGATGCAGCTCATCATGGCGGGTGCAATGGGCTATATGGCCTTCCGCATGTGGCCGGCGGCACGCGACTGGATCAAGCATGGCCCGCGCGGTACCGCCAATGACTGGCTGCACTTCTCGATGCTGATCGCCGGCGTGATCCTGTTCGTGGTGCTGCTGATGTATCTCGTCTGAGTCGCCGGCCCGGACTCAGCTCACGTACGCAAAGGTCGCCGTGATCGGTGCATGATCCGAACTCGTCAACCAGAACAGTGACTCTGCCGAGCGGAGTTCGAGACCTCGGTAGAAGAGATGATCGAGGTGACGGTTGAGGTGAGCGAGCCGCGTCGGACGCTGCATGACCACCTCAGTGAGTTCGGCCCCCGTGGCGATCCTGTGGAAACTTCGCATGCGCCTGACATTCCAGGTGTTGAAATCACCGGCAAGAATCACCGGCCCCTCGTAGTCCGCCAAGGCCTCTTCCAGTTGCGCCAACTGCTGGAGGTACTTGCGCACCGACACGAAATTGATCGCGTGCATGTTCAGCACCAGCAGTTCCTGGTTGCTGTCCTGTAGCGGATAGCGCGTCTCCAGCATCATCTTCTGCGTCTGAGAAAGCGGCTCCGTGTGTGGTGAGAGGTAGCTGCGCGAGCACACCGACGGCGCCACCGCGCCGGTTTTCACACCGTGATCAACACCGCTGCGGGGGTCGTGAAAACTCCTTGCCATGACCCAGGCGACACGACGACTGTTGTGAAAGAGATGGTCGGAGTGGGTACCGATGACGGCCTCCTGCAGCAGTACGAGGTCGCGATCCACGGTCAGGTTGCGAAAGTCACTGACCCACCCGCTGCGGGTGGCCTTGAGGATGTTCCACACCAGCACACGAATCGTCGGGCCGAGTGCCTTCCGGCCAGCTTTACCGTAGCTGGTCAGCTCTTCACCCTCAGTGTAGTTCTCTTGCGGAAACAGACGACTCAGCATGGTTCGACAGGCTTCTTGACCCCAGCCGGGAGCGGCGTGGGCGCGGAGGAAAGCTGAAGTGGTGCACAAGTATACCGATGACGGCATCCGTACCTGACAGGCAGATCAAGTTTCCGCAGCAGATGCCGACATCAGCACGGATACAGCCTCACAAACGGTAATACAGCCATGTCACGTTCATCCGATTCCGGATTTCTGCTCTCGATCATTCGAGACAAGACCTTCCAGGCCCGCGAGATTCGTCGCGTCATCAGCCTCTCGATAATCTATCTGCTGGTGACCACAGCGATGGTCGGGCTCTTCTATCAGCAACTGCTCGGCAATCTCGTCGAAGGCATGGCACCATTGTTGTTCGTCTCGGACGACATGGCGCTTGCCACCGACGCCATCCCGGCGCTGCGTGAGGTCATCGGTCGCTGGCTGATCGCGATGCTGGCGGTTAACCTGATCATCACCGTCACGCTGAGCGTATTCATCATCCGCCGTCTCGGTACACCGATCCTCGCCATCAAGCGAACGCTGCGCGAGATCGGCAACGGTAACCTCGATGTGCGCCTGCGGGAATCGGACAATCGTGAATTCAGCGAGCTTGCTGCCGAACTCACGAAGGCCATGCGCACGGTGCGCGAGCAGGTTGCTGCTGCCAAGGACGGAATCGCCGAAGTCACGCGTCTCGACGAGCATCGCGAGAACGTACCTACCGACGTGCAGCAGGCAATCAACGACTGCAGAAACGCCCTCGACTACTTCCAGGTCGAAAACGCAGAAAACAACAAGGCCGCCTGAGGAGTTCCGCTATGTCCCGGTTGAAACCAGTGCATGCATCCGCCCACGGCAAGCCACGCACCGTCGAGATGATTCTTCTCTCCTGCGTTGCAGCCATCGTGCTCGCCGCCTGCAACAGCAGTGGCGGTGGTGGTGGCAGTAAAGGCGGTGGCGACGACGATGGCATCAAGGGGCCAAGCGACAACGGCACCTGGCTCTATGTCAGCACGCCCGAGTACTATTTCGGCACGCGCGATGTCGGTAGCGAATCCGTGCACACGGTCGAGATCGCCAATCGCGGTGCCGACATCTACCCCATCAGTAACATCTCGCTCATCGGCAGGAATGCCGAGGAATTCGCGACCGATTTCGTCGGGGCATTCGAGCTTGGCCCTGCCGAGGCGGTCAACATCGACGTGCGTTTCACGCCCATCACCGATGGACGCAAGTTTGCCGATCTCGCGATCGACTACGACACCATCAAGCTGGTTGACGAGTCGGTCAACAGGCAGGAGCAGGACTACTACAAGGCGCGTGATCTCGAACGCAGTGGCAGGTATCGCGCCGCGAGTTCTACCTACAAGGACTACGTGAAGGGCAACCCCGTCACCAGCAACAAACGTCGTGCGGCAATCAAGCTGCCGATCATCGACGAGGCAACCATGCACGAGGCCGGGGACGATCTCGCACTGTATCTCGGCGCTGTTGATGCGCGTGACGCGAGCGAGTACGGGGAAGCGCGCAACCGCCTCCAGACACTTCGTACGCTCTACCCCGAGAGTCACCTCGCCGATGACGCCTGGTATCTCGACGGTTACATGTCGTTGCTGGACGAACACAAACCGCGTGAAGCGTTGGCAACACTGGCCGAACTCAAGAAGCACTTTCCCGAAACCGCCTACTACGACACCCTGCTCTACAGCGAGGCGTTGGCTCACATCGATCTTGGCGAGAAAGAGCTGGCCAGGAACATCCTGCTCGACCTCCGGTATCGTCACACGGGAACCGACACCTTCGGCGTCCGCCTTCCCAAAGACAACCTGACCTCGCGGCTGTGGTTCGAACGAGCCGAGAGTGTCCTGGCAACACTGTGATTCGGGTTTCGTGAGCTGCTCGTAAGCCTTTCATGGACGGTTCATGGACGTTCGCACGCGGTTCGCAGGCAGTTCACGGGCAGTTCACGGGCAGTTCACGGGCAGTTCACGAGCAGTTCACGGGCAGTTCACGGGCAGTTCACGGGCAGTTCACGGGCAGTTCACGGGCAGTTCACGAGCAGTTCACGGGCGGTTCACGGGCGGTTCACGGGCGGTTCACGGGCGGTTCACGGGCGGTTCACGGGCGGTTCACGGGCGGTTCATGAAACCATTTCATGGGCGGGTTCACGGGGCTTCCCATGGATCGCTCATGGACCGCTGATGCCGCCTCCGTGGCCTTGTTCATGAAACGGGATGTCCAAAATACCCGGGAAACTGCTAGCATCCTGCTGATTTTCTCCAAAGCAACCGCCGAGCAGTAACCATGGCCTTGTCCTACGCGGCACCCGACATGCCGAAGCCTGCGTACCTGTTCATCCGCGCTGTCGAACAATGCACGGGCGCGCGCTTCTTCAACCGGGCGTACCAGAATTACCTGAGCATTCCTCAGGAGCAACGGAACTTCTGGAACTACATCATCAGCAGTCTTGGCTACGATGTCGCTCCACATTACGTCACCGAGGATCGCATCCCCGCCGAGGGACCACTCGTCGTGGTCGCCAACCACCCGCATGGCATTGCAGATGGCGCCTCGATTGCCGCGACCATCGACGCCGTGCGCAACGATCTGCGCATCATCGTCTGGGACGTGGTCACCATCCCCGAGGAGTTCCGTGCCCACTTCCTGCCGCTTGATCTGCGCGATGCGAGCGTCGCTACCCTCAAGCAGAACGTGGCCGTGCGCCGCGAGGCCATCGCCCATCTCAAGGCCGGTGGTTCGGTACTGATCTTCCCGGCGGGGGCTGCCGAAATCACCGCGAAACCCTGGTCCGCCCCCGAGGAAGCACCCTGGACGCGTCTTGCCGGCAAACTCATCGCCGGCAGCAACGCACGCATCCTGCCCATTCACGTCGAAGGGCACAACAGCCGCTGGTTCCACGCCCTGAGCCACCTCGGGCAGACCGTCCGCAACTCGCTCTACGTATTCGAGGCGCGCCGCAAGCGTGGCGACCGCATACCGCTGAACATCGGCCCCGTCATCGAACCGGAAGAATTCAGGAGCAAGGGCAGCGTTACCGAGGCCATCGAGTGGCTCAGGAACCTGACGCTGTCGCTGTCGGAAAAGTCCTGAATCCCCACACACCGCCAGGTCGGCCCTACCCGCAACGCAGGGTAGTCCAGAACGCCCAAGTGCAGTAGAATCCAAGAGGTTTTCAGCCTTCACGGAACCCTGCACCTCCAATGGATAACTTGCTGAATGCCAGCGCCGCCTTCTGGCTGGGCGCGGCGATCGTCGTACTGCTGATTCTCAATTCGTCGGTCAAGTTCGTACCACAGAACATGGCCTACATCGTCGAGCGCTTCGGCAAGTTCCACAAGACCATGACGGCGGGCCTGAATTTCGTCATGCCCTTCATCGACCGCATCGCCTACAAGGTGTCGCTGAAGGAAATGGCACTCGATGTGCCCTCGCAAACCGCCATCACCAAGGACAACATCACCCTGAGCGTCGATGGCGTCCTCTACATGAAGGTGCTCGACCCCGAGAAGGCAAGCTACGGCATCGACGACTACCTTTTCGGTGTTACCCAACTCGCACAGACCACGATGCGCTCGGAGATCGGCAAGATCAGCCTCGACAAGACCTTCGAGGAACGTGATCAGCTCAATACCGCCATCGTTGCCGCCATCAACGAGGCCGGTCAGTCCTGGGGGGCCACCTGCCTGCGTTACGAAATCAAGGACATCACGCCGCCCAAGAGCGTGCTCGAGGCCATGGAACGGCAGATGAAGGCCGAGCGCGACAAACGCGCTGCGGTGCTCGAGTCCGAAGGTGAACGTCAGGCACAGATCAACATCGCCGAAGGCCAGAAGCAGGCCAAGGTTCTTGCTGCCGAAGCCGAACGCGCCGAACGCATCCTCGAGGCGCAGGGCGAGGCCGAAGCCATTCGTACCGTGGCCGTCGCGCAGGCCAAGGCCCTCGAGACCGTCGGCCAGGCCGCAGCTACTGCGGAAGGCCAGAAGGCCGTGCAGCTGGACCTCGCGACGAAAGCCATCGACGCCAAAGCCAGGATCGCCAAGGACTCCACGGTGGTACTCATGGACAAGGCCAGCAGCGAGGCCGGCTCCGTGGTTGCCGAAAGCATGGCCGTGGTTGCGGCGATGAACTCCGCCGGCTTCGGTCAGAACTGACGCGGGCAGCTCCACATGGAATGGCTCTCGAACAACCTCGCCACCTTCTGGCTCATAGTGGGATTCGGGCTGCTCGCCGTGGAGGTTGCCGTGCTCGGTCTCGGCACCGGCGTGCTGCTCTTTGCCGGCATCGGAGCCATCCTCACGGGCGTCCTGCTCTGGATGGGCGTTGTCGATGTCGGCTTCACCTGGAGCATTGCCGCCTTCGTGGTGCTGACCACCATCACCACCGCGCTTCTCTGGTTACCCTTCAAGCGCATGCAGTCGGGCAGCGAACTCGGTGACAATCGATCCAGCGACTTCATCGGCCACGAGTTCCTTCTCGCCGCCGACATCACCCCGCTGAAACCTGCCGTTGAACATTTCTCGGGTGTCAACTGGCAGGTGTTTCCCGATATCCGCGAAAACATCGACGCCATTCCCAAGGCGACGAGAGTACGTGTGCAGCGTATCGATGCCGGTATCTTTCACGTGGTTCCGGTGTAGCATCAGGCCGTTGCCAACCGAAACGCCGGAATCCCGAAAGCCCATGTCCCAGTCCATCGACGACGCCACCCGCCGCGAACTCCTTCCCGAAGGCCACCTGCGGGCAGGCATCAACATGACCAACATCCTGCTCGTGACAAGCGAGGACGATGCAGGCAATCCCGCAGGCGTGTCACCCGATCTCGCGCGCGCCATGGCCGATGAACTCGGCGTCGAACTCGAACTCATTGCCTACCCCGGCCCGGGTGCCGTTGCCGATGCCGTGAACGACTGGGACATCGGCAACATTGCCGCCGAGGCCGAACGCGCACGCACCATTGCCTTCAGTCATCCCTACAGTGAAATCCAGGCGGTCTATCTGGTGCCGGAGGGCTCGACACTCGCAACACCCGCCGATGTCGACCAAGCCGGCATTCGCATCGCCGCCAAGGAACGTGCAGCCTACGAGCTCTGGCTGAAGGAGAACCTGAAGAACGCCACGATCGTCAACAGCGATTCGATGGAAGGTGCCTGGGAAGTCTTTCAGGCACAGTCGCTCGATGCGCTGGCAGGTCTTCGCGCCAAACTCACCGAGCTTGCTGAATCGCTGCCCGGCTCGCGCGTCATCGACGAACCGTTTACCGCCATCCAGCAGTCGGTTGGTTGCCCTCTGGATCGCCCTCTCGCCGCCGCCTGGATCGATGGTTTCGTACGCAGGGCCCTCGAATCGGGGCTCGTGGCTGATCTCATCGAGAAGCACGGCGTGGCAGGAAAGCTCGCGGCGTCACCGCTGCACAAGAACTGAGGCCACAGGCACTGAGCAGCAGATGGCCGACGGCGCAACCGTCACCAGAACGGAAAACCGCAACGGTAACGTCGTCGAGCGGCATCGTCGAACCGCTCCCGGTTTGCTCCGTTCGGGTCGATTCAGCATCGACCCACCCCACTCGCACCACCCGGCGATTCCGAATGGAGTCCGGAGTTCACCGGACAGATCGCCCCGTTCTCGTAGTCTTCGGTGGTAACCAGATCAGTGACAGGATCAAGCCCATTGATGCACTCGACCGCCGATACTGCATCGACCGGCGAGACCGCACCCGACGCATCGTCGCTCGCGTCACTCGACGTCGGGGTGTTCGCATCGATGGCTGTCTCTTCTGCGCGAGTCCCGTCCTCATGTTGCGGCGCGTTGCCCTCGTATCCCGAAGTGAAGGAAAACGGATCACGCTCGGCATCGAGCCAGTCGCGGCCGTTACCCGGATCCGCGCTCGGTGCGTCACTCGCCACGGGTACCAGCGGGGAACTCGCGGCATCAGCCACAGGAGCGACGGTGTTTCCGGGAACGGGCGCACTGGCAGACGTCGTGACATCGTCTTCGAAGGCTTCCGACTGCATGCGTACTGTCGCCACCGACTCGATCGGCATGAGACCGCGAGCATACCAATGGACATTGGCACTGTCGATTCTGGCCATGGCCCATGCGATCATGTCGCCTGCGATGGGCACCGACAGAGGCACACCGTGCCGCACGCGGATCTTCAGAAGATTCGCATCCTGAAGCGACAATCCCGAAGCCGTGCCAATCCGGTGCTCGCGATGGCGAAGGTGTGCATTCGGCAGCACGTCCCGCTGGTGGCGGGGACTGTAGACTCCCCAGTCACTAAACGCCTCGACGGTAGGGTTCAGGATTTCGATGCGCGTGTTGCTCGCATCCCGCACCCGCAGTGCCGATCGGGACAGCGCTTCGGCAGCGGCTTCGTGACTGCCATCGCCGCCTTCGAGGGGGGCAAGACGCCTGCCGAGTTCTTCGCGCATGGGCCCGATCCGGGCGTTTGCTACCGCACCGGTACGCGCGGCCTCGAAGGTTGCATAGTTGACGACGCTGCGTGCATGGAACAGCAGCCCCATCTGCAGCGTACCCAGCCCGAGCAACAACAGAAAGACGGCACTGACGCTGAGTTCTGCGGTGGACGCGCCACGCTGACGTAGAATTGGGTACATGCTGCCTCCCTGCGGTTTTTTACAACCCGCGCTCCTCGCGGGCGTCCTTGCCGGAATCAGGTTCCGGCGTTGATATCATCTTCGATACGCTGGTGGATGATGCCCTGCAGCGTTTCGAGGCGCTGATCGATCAGAGCCGCGGCCGGGTCATCGGGGTTCATGTGCTCGCGTGCCCGCATCATCGCAAGGCGCGCATTGAGAAGATAGGCGGTGGAAAGATTGAACCAGGGCTTGGCCTGTCGCGGATTTCGCTCCAGTGAAGACTCGTAGGCTGAAATGGCGAGATCATAGTTGCCCTGTCGAGCATGCACGTTCCCGAGACGAAACCACGCCCAGGCGTCGTTCGGCACCTTTTCGGTCAGAAGCTGATACTGACGCGCGGCATCGAGCCAGCGACTCTCACGATAGGCCTTGTCGGCTTCGGCCGACAGGGTGAATATCTCCTCACCGCGCATCTTGCGATGCCCGATGCTGCCACCTGTACTTGCGCAGCCGGCAAGCAGGGAAAGAATCGCCAGGGCTGCCAGTGCATTCCTGAGATCGGCAACGATGCCACCATGCCAGGAGGCTACTGTCCCGTAATCGATTCTGCTGTTTTCTGATCTCACGATGGGTATTCTCTGGCGAGACAGAGCCTCTCACCCGGTCTGATTCCGAGACGCTCGACCTCTCCGGCAACAAGTTCCAGAACCTGCGATGACCCATGCCGGATCATCCAGCGGTTCGAGCCTAGTCTACCCGAGCCAAGCACGATGCCATCGCCATCCAGAAACACGACATCGAGCGCCTGTCGCATGCCGAAACCGTGAACCGCGTTGCAGGGGCGGATCAACAAGGCCTCACCCGTGTCGAGAGAGCCGATTGCGTGCACGCCCCGGAGTCGTGCAATGAACGTGTCGGCAATGAACACCTTGAGTATCGGTGTGTCGGTATCCTGACGACGGATGATGCCCTCCGCTGGCCTCGCGTACTTCACTGTTCGTTGTCCTCGACGACAACCACGTCGGCAGCCTCGACCTTGATCGATGCGATGGCGCTTGCCGCCCCGGCATAGGCAAAGACCTCGCCACGATAGGCGCAGGAGAGATTGACCCGGAGGAGAAGACTCGCGTGTCCGTCGTACTCGTCCGTGGTGACACTGGCAATGGCGTCATCAGCCGAGGACACGAGTTCCTCATTGCCATCGACGACACCGTTGCCATTCCAGTCTCGATACAGGCCCAGCACCGGATAACCGCTGAAGGTATTGCCGGCAAGGTCGACGTAGACCCTGACTCGTGCATCACCGACAGGAGATCCATCGCCGCTCTGCAGCGCCAGAAGGATCGGCAGATCGACGTAGTAGGCATCGCCGATCAGGCACCGGCCATCGGCCCCTCGATACTCCGTGATCTCGATCGTGCGCTCCGCGGGTGTGATGGTGAGTACGGTGTCGTCGGGCATCTGATCACTCTCACAGGCTGAGAGAAGAGCGGACAGGGTCAGCAGCAATCGACAGGCATGTGCTTTCATGGTCAGGCTCCCGGCCACTGCCAGGCCCACACGAGAAGAGGCCAGGTCAGCACGCCATTGATGATGGCCTTGCTCATGATCATGAAGATGAGCACGAGAAAGGTGGTTGGAAAGATGAAGATGATGAGTGGTCCGAGGAGCTTCACCGGTGCTTCGAGCGCCTTCTTCTCGGCGCGCTGGAAACGCTGGCTGCGGAGTTGATCGGACTGGGCACGAAGGAGTGGCCCGAGACTCGAGCCCGTTTTCTCGGCCTGAATCAGGCTGCTCACGACATTCGACACCGGTTGGCTGCCACTCCGCTCGGCCATGCCCCGAAGGGCGTCCGCGCGCGTCTTGCCGGCGCGGATGTCCCTGAGCACACGGCTGAATTCGCGCCGGAGTTCGGAGTCGGAAGTCTTCTGTACCGCCTGTGTCATCCCCCCCGTCAAGTTGGTACCGGCCTCCACCGAGAGAGTGACGATGTCGAGATAGAACGGCAGTGTTCTGAGGAGATCGCCGCGCCGCCGGTCGGTCTTTTCCCGAAGCCAGAGATCGGGATAGAAGAACGCGCCGATGCCGAGCAGCACGCCAATGCCGGACAACGAATCGTTGTACAGGTGCAATGAACCTGCCCCGACCAGCGAGACCAGCAGTGCAGCCACCCACTTCGAGGCCAGGAACTGCTCGGGCGACAGGCTGTATTCAACACCAGCCCGACGCAGCCTTGCCGATACCGCCATCAGGCGCTCGTCCGACGCATGATGCCCGGCGTAATGTACCCATGCCTGAATCAACGGCCACACGAGTCTGAAGCCCGTGGCGGGTCGGTCGAGAAACTGCCGGTCTTCGTCGGGCACCTCGCTGAAGACCTGCCAGGTCTGCCAGACCAGAACGACGATGGAAATCCCGGCAACAGCGGTGATGATGGTCAGCATCATATGTCGATCCTCATGATCTTCCGGATCATCAGCGCACCGGCAAGCTGCATGACACCGATCACGGCAAGCCAGATCCAGCCCAGCAATCCGTTGAACAACGGCTTCGTTGCCTCGGGCTCGAAGAAATAGAGCGCAAGGATGATCAGAAAGGGCAGTGCCGTGATGACGTGCCCCTGCAGAACACCCTGCGCCGTGAGTGCGCGGATCTTGCCTTCCATCTCGAGCTTGCGCCGCAGCGTGTCCGAGAGACGGAACAGGATCTCGGCGAGGTTGCCACCGATCTCCATCGAGATCAGTGACGCCGACACCACGAGATCGACTTCTTCCGTCTGTACCCGCTCGGCAAGGTTGTCCAGCGCTTCCTCGAGACGTATGCCGACGCGCAACTCTCGCAGCATGAGTGAAAGCTCCTGGCCGAGCGCACCGCCCTGCTCCTCGACCAGCGCCTCCACCGCACTCGTGAAGGTGGCACCGGCGCGCATGCTCCCGGCGATCTGCGCCAGCGCATCGGGCAAGGCCTCGTTGATGCGGTCACGTCGGCGCGCGGCCAGGCGATGTATGGCCAGACGCGGCAGGATCAGCAAGACCAACGCGGCCATCACGGCCAGAGGCAGGCCGAAACCGAAGGTGAAAAGCACCGGCGGCACCAGCACGACCGCTGCCACATAGAGCATCAACAGCTGTCGGGTGTTGGCAAAGATGTAGAGGTCACGAAGGCGGTCGTCGGTACGCTCGGCAACACTGCTCGACACGTCGCGCACGACTTCCTGCCCACGAGAAAGCAGCACGTGTCCGACCAGCGCGACGCTCATGAACAAGGTCAGCAGGATCAGCAACATGTTCATGGTTGTTGCGCCGCGGCCTTGGTGAACAACGAGAGATCCACCTCGATGCCCATTTCCCTGAGTTCCTCGAAGAACATCGGTATGGCGCCGGTCGCCTGAAACTGACCGACAACGCGGCCGTTCTCGTTGACGCCTCGCTGACGAAACACGAAAAGGTCATGGAGCTGCACCGTGCCGCTCTCCACACCGACGACTTCGGTAACACGGGTGATGCGTCGCGAGCCGCAGGGAAAACGCGTCTGCTGAATGATGATGTTTACAGCGGAAGCAACCTGCTCGCGTATGGCCTGTACAGGAAGATCCATGCCGGCCATCAGTACCAGCACTTCGAGTCTGGCAATCACGTCGCGTGGATTGTTGGCGTGGATCGTGGTCAATGAACCATCGTGACCGGTGTTCATCGCCTGCAGCATGTCCAGCGCTTCGCCACCGCGACACTCACCGACGATGATGCGGTCGGGACGCATGCGCAGGGAGTTCTTCACGAGTTCCCGTATCGTCACTGACCCCTTGCCCTCGAGATTCGAGGGGCGCGATTCAAGCGACACGAGATTGGGCTGGGCCAGTCTCAGTTCCGCCGCATCCTCGATCGTGACGATGCGATCGCTGTCGGGAATGAAGCCCGAGAGCACGTTCAGCAGCGTTGTCTTCCCGGAACCCGTGCCACCCGAAACGATGATGTTGCAGCGTCGCTCCACACAGACCTTGAGAAAATCGACCATCTCCTGGCTGAGCGAGCCATAGCCGACGAGATCGGCAAAGCTCAGTCGCTGCTCGGGGAACTTGCGGATGGTGAGACTCGGACCCTTGAGCGCCAGCGGTGGAATGATCGCATTGACGCGCGAGCCGTCCTTGAGGCGTGCATCGACGATCGGACTGCTCTCGTCGATGCGTTTCCCGAGCGGCGATATGATCCTGTCGATGACCGCCCTTACAGTGGCATCGCTGCTGAAGCTGAAATTCGACCTGACGAGCTTGCCGTCGCGCTCGAGGAAGATCTCCCGGTGGTTGTTGACCATGACCTCGCTGACGCTCTTGTCGACCAGCAGTCGCTCGAGCGGCCCCAGCCCCACGGCTTCGTCCAGCACGTGTTGCTTGAGCGCCTTTCGATCGAGATCCTCGGGGAATTCTTCTTCGAGACTGCTCACGATGGTATTGATCAGCAGATCCGACTCCTCGCGAAGCTGCTGATCGGACATGCGATTGACGTCCTTGCGTCGGAGATCCATCTCGCCGATCAGACGCTCGTGGACGATACGGCCCCAGTAGGCGAGCAGATCGCTGCTCGTGTCACCGGTGGCGACATCGTCCCTGTCGGCCACCGCTGCCCGAGCGGCTTCGCCCGATGTGGCGGTGCTTTCCTTCGCGTCGGGCGCGACGGAACGACCGCTCTCCATGACGGGCGGTACGGCCGACGGTATCGCTGGAGCGTCATCGAAAACCGCGCGCGACGAATCCACCACGATGTGAACATCGCCGATGGTGATTTCATCGAGTTCATGCAGAGGCCCGGCATCGACGACTCGTTCGCGATTGACCCAGCTACCCGTGGCACTGCCGAGATCACGCAGATAGATACCATCGCGACGCTGATGGAGTTCGGCGTGACGCTTGCCGACGCGGCGGTTCTGTACCACGAGATCATTGCTGCGGGCACTGCCGATACTGCAGATCTCACCCTTCACCTGAAACAGGCGGCGACGGTTGTTGCCGTTCTGATAATGGAATTCGAACATGGTGATCAGTCCAGTAGTTCGAAGCCGTGGCGCGCATCATCGAGACGCGCCTCGACCTCGCCGAAAAATCGCTCCTGACGTGCATTCAGGAGCCGGTCGGTTTCCGGATCCACGACTTCCGGCGTGACGAAGATGACAAGCTCGGTGGCTGCCTTCCGTCGGGTTTTCGAACGGAAGAAGTGCCCGATGATGGGCAGACGACCGATACCGGGCAGCATGTCGAGGTCGCTGCTCTGATCCGACGTGAGAAGGCCCGAGATGGCAATCGTCTGCCCGTTGACGACGTTGACTTCGGTTTCGGCGCGTCTCGTCAGCAGCCCGGGTGCTCCCTGCACGCTCACGGCCGGATCAAGCTGACTGATCTCGGTCTTCACGTGCGTGCGCACGAAACCGCCCTCGTCGATGCGAGGCGCCACCGTCAGACGTATGCCGTACTCCTTGAACTGCACCACCGTGTGACCATTGGCACCCACGCTCGGGTATGGCACTTCACCTCCGGCAAGAAACGACGCGCTGCCACCACTGGCACAGCTCAGCACGGGCTCGGCGAGCGTCACCGCGTCGCCCGTCGATGCCAGGAAATTGATTCGGGAGGTGACGTTCGAGGCGATGCCGAAGTAGGTTGCGAAAGGATTGACCCGATTCGGCAGGTCGGCGATCGCGGCCGACTCGGGTCGAAACAGCGAGTTGCCGATGGCGTCGCCTGCGATGGCGAACCCGGGACCTTCGGCGCTGCTGCTCCAGTCGATGCCAAGCTGTCCGAGGGTACTTTTCCGGAACTCGATCATCTGCACCTTCATGCGCACCATGCGCTCCATGTGCAGCCGCGTTTCGGGATCGTTCTCCGACACGCGCACGTTGTAGTCACTCTGACTTCCGTCCCGATGCCAGAGCCTCACCGAGGAACTGCCGGCGCTCTGACCGATGACAAGCAACTCTCCGTTGTCGAGCACTTCGGCGCGCAGCACATTGCCGTTGCCGATGGCAATACGCTCGACCTGCACGTTGCCGAACACCCGCACTTCGCCGGTGAACATGTCGACGCGTTCGCTCCTGACCTCGTAGGGTGGCACCGTTTCAGCCACGGTGGCGTCGGCATCGATTTCACGGATTTCCCAGTCGGCCGAAACCGGATCGGGGCTCACTTCCGCATCGAGCAACAACTCGAGCTGTGTCCGCTCAGACGATGATTTCGGCAGCTCGTCGGCGGCCATGCACAAGGTGCTCGACAGGGCCGCGAGGCCGACGACCGCAGTCAGCGCTCGTGGATCGAGTCGGAAGCGCGCCGTACCTTGTTGATTCCTTCCGGCCATGTCAGCGTCCTCCGATGATGTACTGGATTCGCGGACGAGAAGGTCTGGCCGGCCTGGCGCGAACGACACGACGAGGTGTTGCCGGCTTGTCGACATCAGCACTGGAAGGCTTTTCCTGCTCGAGAAGCCGAGCCACGGTCATGGGTGCTTCATCGAGCGGTGCCGTGTCGTCCGGATTCCGGAGCGTGGCCGTGAGCTTGCCGATGGTCTGCGCAAGGGTCAGTTTCTGCGCATCCTCGGGCGACACGTGTACCGTGATCGTGGTGAAACTGCGCTTGCCGTGCGCGCCCGCCTTGTCAACCGACGTCTGCACTCCGGTGGCAATCACCTCGAGATTCTGAATGAGGGGGAAGATTTCCGTTTCCCGATTGGTGCGACCGTAGCCGAGAAGAAGATCCACACGATCGCCCGGTTGCAGGAATCCCGAAATGGAGTTCACCTCGTCAACACGCACGGTCATCGCGCGATGGCCGTTCTCGACCTTGCCGCTGAAGGTGGGGGTCAAGCCACCTTCAAGATGCGCCCAGAGCAGCGAGTGCCCGCGCTCGACTCGAAAGCCGACTCGCTGCCCGAGCGCAACTTCATAGTTGCCCGTCTGCACCGCATTGGAGTCGATGTACTGGACGGGCATCTCGCGCTCCGCGAGATCTCCGGCGACCAGCACTTCCCCCGGCAGGAGGTCTCGTGCTGCAACCACCACCTTTGCCATCGGTTCGGTTTTCTCGAGCTGAGCCTTGTAAAAGGCAATCTGCTCTTCGATGTACTGGCGCGACAGATGAACGCCAAGACCTCCGAGCGCCAGAGCGATCGCAAGGACGAGGAACTGCCTGCGCCCACCCCCACCGTTGTTGTCCCTGCGTTTGCGTTTGAACTGCATGTCGAACCCTCCTCTGGTTCCAACGCCGTCTCTCAGGGAAGAGACAGCAGGTAGGTACTGTTGGCCTGGAATCCGCGTATGGCATCAAGCAGCCAGTCGACGACCGACGTACCGAGCGTCGGTACGGGAAGGAACAGCGCGGCCACGAGTATTGCCGTGACCAACACGTATTCGGCGAGAATGTAGCCGCGTTGTCGCTTCGGCCGTGCTGTCCGCTCACCTGGCCTTTTCGGCACGCTCGAGCCGATCACATGAACCATGTCGTGAATCATCTGTTTTTCTCGTTGATGTTGACGACGATCTGTGTGGCACCGTCGACGCCGCGATGAATCAGAAGCGTCTGTCGCTCGCGGCGGCGGCGATGCTCGCTGTGATGCACACCATTGATCGAATGCGAGCTGGTGCGCGTCCAGTGCATCGCATCGAGCCAGTCGAGATATCGGCGTGCCGTTTCAGCAACCGTCGCGTTGCTCTGCAACAGCACGGTCATGCTGTGACCCAGCGGGTCGTCGGCAATCGTGGTGCTGAGTCGCTCGAATCCAGCGGGCAGTTCGACCTCCGCAGCGTCTCCGGCAGCCTGAGTGTCGCTGAGTGATAGAAGCCCCGGAGCGGCGTCGGCCGACACGGCGTCGAACTGGAAGACCAGATTGAAGCGCCCGTCGAATCGGGCGAGCACGCGCTCGTCACCGAGACGGAAATCCCTGAATTCGACTGTCCCCTCGCGGGATTCGGCCTCCCATCTTCCGGCAAACCACGCGGCAATCTCCGGGTTCGACCGATCACCCTCGAGTGTCGCCAGCGACAGCGGCAGGCCATTCTGCACCAGCGAATCGGAGATCATGGTGAGCGTCGTGTTCGCTGGCAGATCGACATCGACGAGTTCGAAGGCTGCCGCAGGCGTCCACGTCGACAGGAAAGCGGGCAGCACGGCAAGGGCAACGAGACGGCGGATCATGGCTTCACTGCTCCTCGACATACGCTGGCAGCACGTTCATGTCCACGTGTCCGAAGGCATGCTTCAGCCCCTTCATTTCCTCGAACACGGGAACCGCACCCATCAGTGACAACACCTTCCCGACCGGTTCGACAGCAGACGCCGGTACGAGACTGCGTACCTGACGCGCCGTCTGTCGGTCACTGCCCGAACTCCAGCCGTCGGCAAGAATCACCGACTCGACGGCAAAACAGCCGTAGAGTTCATCGCTTTGACAGCTACCCTCCGTCAGCCAGTCATTCTTCTTCAGCGCCACGTCCACACGCGAGCGCACCAGACCGTTGTCGGACAGATCCCAGTCGTTGCCCGAGAAATTCGACAAGGGTTCGCCGAGGCGCCCCAGCAGCCCACTCACCGATGACATGGCAGGCAGGCTTCTGAAGTCGTGATGCAGTGATGCCACACCACTGGCAGAGGCATCGATGCTGACGCGCGTGCGCCCGGCCCAGGTATCGCCTTGCTGATCATCCTGATCGCCCCAGAGACGGTTGGCAGCAGTTTCGACCGGCGTGCTGCTGATCGGTGTATCGCTTGCCGAAAAGAAACGCTCTACCGCGCGAGATGCAGATGCCGAGGCAGCAGCGCCATCGTGCACCGTCGTTTCCCAGGCGGTGTATCGCGATGCGAGTTCTGCGTTGTGGCGCAGATCGACCAGCCGTCCCAGCATCGGGATTGCCATCATCAGGGGCACCATGGCGAGCGTGAGCACCGCGAACTCCACATAGGCAGCACCGTGCATTCGTGTTCTGACGAGCATCGGTACCGTCATCCGGCGAGACGGCTTCCACACTGTTCCCGGCAACGTCATCGATTCCATTCCTCTTCTTCGGTTCCTTCCTGACCCAGGGTGTCTTCCTGATCTTCAGCATCTGCCGCAATGTCGTTGGCGATCGTTGCTTCCTGATTCGCTTCGTCGAATTCAGTCTGCTCACCGCCATCCACATTACCGACCTCGCCAGCACCGTCTTCGCCAGCACCGTCTTCGTCAGTACTGGTCGTGCCAACAGCGTCAGCCACCTCCTCGTCCCAGGGCAACTCGACGTTCTCGACACCGAACTGGATCATCTGATCAACGAGATGCTCGGCCATCGGCCAGGTCAACTGGAAGCTGTCGGATATCTGCCGCGACATCTCCATCACGGCTTCGACAAGTTTCGGGCGAAACTGCCGATTGATCTCTGCAAGCGCGCCGTATTGTTCCGATATCGCGGAACGCAGCCTCTTGCGCATAAAACTGTCTTCTCTGTAGGATGAATGGGCGATCTCTTCCCTGAGTCTCGCGATCTCGTCGAGGTGGGGCTGCGCCAGTGTGCGCATTTCCTCGCGTACTTCGTCCCACACTTCCGGCAGTCGCCTTGCGTACTCTTCCTGTATGCGTTCGAACTCCGCTTCGAAGGCTTGTGCATGCGCCAGGGCGTCGTCGACCATGTCGTCATAGGGCGCCGCGGCATCGTCTGTGACGAGATCACCGAGTGTGTCTTCCACAGCCCCGCTGATTTCGTTTTCGACGAGATTGCCGAACCCTTCGGTCAGCGATCCCATCGCCCCCTCACCGAGATCGAGATCAATGCCCACGTAGTTGCCTACGGCACTCACGAGGATGTTGACCGCTGCATCCTGAATGACGGCAAGAATCTGTTGCTCGATTTCATCGCGTACCCGGTCGACCTGATCATTCGCGTACTGCGACACCAGGGAATCGAGCGATGAAGCACCACTGTTGCCATCCCCGGTATCCGCGAGGGCCGGGGAAACACCCTCACCAATGCTGAATTCACCCGTGCCGGCTCCTTGACCCGATGCCGGTACCGACGTTGACCCACCACTGCTTCTGAGTGCGAGTGCGAGTGCACGATCGGCGTCGGACACCCTGGCAAGCCTCACGTCCCAATAGGGGTTGTAGCCATTGACGCCCTGCTGTCGTTGATTGCCGTCGGCATCGACTTCGGGATGCTGGTAATAGACCTCGGCAACGCTGACCGAACTGATGGCGTCTCCGGGCGCGGCAAGCGCCGAGTCCTCTGCGCGGCCAATGCCGCGGCCATGCGCTCTTGCCGCCTGCTCGAGGTCCATGCTGACCTCGACGCGCAGCCGCAGGACGGGATCTTCCTCGTCGAGCGTCTCTTCCGACAGAGAGCGATAGGCGCGCACTCCGTCGTAGCGCTTCAGTCGCTTCTGCGTGTCTTCGCCACTCGAGAGAATCGGCCGGTTCTCGTAAGCCCATTTCTCGCCACTTCTGTTATCCGAGAAATAGCCACACTCCTCACTGCTGCCGGCATGGCAATCGATCTCTATCAGCGGATTGTCGTCATTGGTGGAATTCGCATAACTCATACCCATGCCGATCGGTGTCTCGATTCCTTTCCAGTCGAAACCCGGAAAATCGAACACGAGAAACTTCGTCTGCAGGGACTGAGTGTCACGTGCCTGCCATTCCCATTCGAGGTCGTTGCCGTTCTTGGTCATGGCAAGACGCGTATCACCGCGTCGATCAAGACGCACTTTCATTGTCGGCATCACGGGCAGGAATTTCTTCATGAAATTCCAGTTGCGCTCGGCGGAAAAGTCATCGAGTGACCGCTCGATCATGTCCTTGCGCTCGAGCATGGCAACCTCATCGTTGGCGGCAAAGCCGCCGGTGAACTGCCGCCAGCGATTGATGTTCCGGACCGCTTCACCCACGGTGTAGGCGGTATTCACGTCGAAACGCTCGTCGGTGGCTGTCGCGATGGTATCCACGATTTCCGGCGTGGCGGCAAAGGTAGACATGTACATTGCCTCCTGTGCCAGGGAGAGCCCACCATTGACGATGTTGGCAAACTGCAGGATGCCGGATGCCAGCGGTTCGGTCACCATAGTCAGAATGTTCATGCCCTGTTCGATGGCAACGGCAATTGCCGTCAGAAAGGGAATGTTCTCGAGAATCATCGAGATGTGACCGGCAGTGGCCTTGCCATAACGACTCCAGGAGGCAAGGCTGACGGCCTGTGCGATCGACACCTGGTTGGCCACCATCGCGCGGTTGGTATAGGCCTGAAAATTCAGTGCTCGCGACTGCATCAGCGCACCCGAATAAGCCGCGGCGTCAGCCGTGTTGGCCAGTCGCGTCTTGTCGAGCGCAGCCTGACCGGAATTGTAGAGAACGATCCCGGCCAGCGTACCGATCAGCAGCAGTGCAATGCCGATCGGCAGTGCCTGCCCATTCTGTGGCCGTGGACGGCGCGCGGGGGTGCGGAAACAGGCACCGACCGACGCCATCACACGGTATCCGATTGGCGAAACATCCTTGTTCATCTGACCTTGACCTGCCTCCTGCAGATAGGTAATTCGATGTCGTCTGACGCTCAGAGGTCGTTTGCAGACAGGGCCTGCAGCGTCAGGTCGAGCACCACCACTTACTGGTTGTAGTTCTGCAGTGTGGTTTGTGTCTGCGCGGCGTTGGCCGCATCATCGATGGCGGTACCGGCAAGAGCTGCCGCGTCCTGACCCGGCGCTCCGACCAGTGTCGAACTGAGTTCGGTGAAACTGGCCACCACCGAATCGCCGAAGGCGCCGACGCCAACCATGCCGGCAATGGCGATCAGTGCCACGATGATGATGTACTCGGTCATGCCCTGACCGATCTGTCGGCGCCTTGCCACGTCAGAAACGACCGGGCGCTGTTTCAGGTTGTTGAGGATGTGCATTTTCGATCTCCTTTATCAAGCACATGGTTGTTGCCCGCATGGGCGATGGTTCCCGAATGGTCGGGCCGGGCGTGCGCACACGCCATTCACTCACCTCCGCTCGACGACGAAATCGCCGATCCGTTGGCAAATTCAAGTTCGGGGAGTGACACCCTGCCGCGCATGACGCTTGCCGCGTCAGTGGCGAGATAGTTGGCGGGGGGCAGAAAGTGACCGGATGGGAATTCCCGTTGCCGGATGTTCCGCAGTTCCACCCGCAATCGACCCGGGATTTCCGCACGAACGACAAGCTTTGAATCGGTCAGGCGTGACTCGATCGAGCGGACCTTGCCGAACAGATCAACGCATTCCCAGGTTTCGATCTCACCCGTCGCATCGTCCTGTTGCTCACGCTTGCGTGCGAAGTGGTCGGGACAGAGACGGCGACGCGGCAGGGGCGGAAGGTCATCGGAAACGGGGTACCTGTCGGTACTGTCGCGTTCGTGCAGCGCTATCTCATGCTGCAGGCCTGCGCGTTCATGAAGAAACCAGAGTTTCGCCGAAGCGCGATTCAGCAGATAGGTGACCGCGCCATCGACCTGCGACATGCGCAGACCCACGGGGCTCACGTCCACGTCGGCCTTGACGAGTATCTTGCCGCTGGGCAGGTGCGTCTGGATATAGCGAGCCGAAAAGCTCGATAAATCGGCGGTATTTCCGGTCTGGGAATACAGGGCAAGCGCAAGAGCGAAACCTGCACTGCTGCACCCGCGTGACACGCGGGCATATCGATCCTTCGATAAAGCCGTCATGACAGTTCCTTGTCATTCGTGATGGCACAACACTACCGAGCCGAGCGTCGCCCTGTCAACAACCGGAAGCACTGACAATGCGGGAGATTTCCGGAAGCGTGACCCGGTTGTCGAACTGAATTGAACACACCGGGAAACTCTGGTAGCCTCGCCGGTGTCAGAAATCCGGAAGGCTCATGGATCGAGCCGGGAACCGAATGCCATGGAAAGGACTGCCACACCCCTCGGCGCTGCCGCGCTTCATTCCTGCCTGCTGACCATGCTTTCTGTCGTGGCTACCGATACAGCTGTCGGCGAATGGCTTCGACCCGAATCACCGCCCACCATGAACACGCTCCTCGGTGGGGGCTGGCGACACGACAGCGAATGGGTACTGACGAGAAATGCACATGGACACCTCGTGGTTTTCGATCCACAGGGTCAGCGCCATGAATTCGCGCCCGACGCCTTTCAGGACCACCGATTCGTCCCGATCATCAATGACGCAGTGCACCCTGTCGACGTATCCGATGCCGTTGACGAAGCAATCACGCTGGAAGCAGGATTGCTGACATGGCGACAATCCGATGGCTCCATCCTGAGCTTCGATGGTTCCCTGCCCGTCCGTCAGGTGCTGGCGAACGGGGTCACGCGGGAATTCGAATACGAATCCGGCCGACTGGTTCGCGTTCTGGAAAACGGATCGCTTAAACAGGAGTTTCTCTATCGCCACGGCGTGCTGGCTGGCACGCGGGACGCAGACGGTGTCAGGCATCCGCTTCCCGAAGTCGCATCGGGTACCTGCACGAACGATGAAGCGTCCCGTTGCGACAGTGAAGCGAACCCGCCGGACGCCGCCTTTCAGAGAGGACCGAGTATCCCCTTTGCCATGACACTGGACATTCGCCCGGCGAGTTGCGACAGCTTCTTTCTTGCCTATGCCGGAACCGATCGCGGTCTCGAGATCGAATCGGCACTGGCTCATGTACCGCCCTATCGGGACATGACAGCGACGCTGCGCATCTTTCCATCGGTGGATTTCATTGCGGAAGACCGTCTCGTGCTGAGTGTCAGCCGCGATCTCGCCAGCGCGAGCTTCGACCCTGCGACCAACCCGGACGCCTTGCTCGAAGCCATCCTCGACGATGCCGAACACTGGCGGAAGTACATCGCCGAGCCCCTGTCACGCGGTGAGTCCGTGACTGCCAGCGAACTTGGTGCCTCGACCACACTCGAGGCGATCGGCAATCGCACAGTGGAGCTGCATCTCGTCATTCGTCACGGCATGGCCCTGCCAGGACAGGTTGTGCAGATGGCCACCGCGGGAGAACGCCTGGCTGCCGACTACGGCATTGTTCTCAAGGTCATCGAGATACCCTGACGGAAATCCATCCGCAAGCTCACCTCGCCGACGCCGCGTCTCCTGACGGCAACGTGAAAGCCGTCACTTGCGGGCTTTCCACCACCATGGTAACTTTCCAGCACCTGTTTCGGGGCGGGGTGAAAGTCCCCACCGACGGTAGGATGGCCTCGCCGCCATCGAGCCCGTGAACTTCGCAGGCAGCCTGTCGCTGCTCGCGAGGTTGATCTGGTCAGAGTCCAGAGCCGACGGTGACAGTCCGGATGAGAGAAGCAGGTGGAGCATGGGTGATTGCGCCGAACTGGCAGCCGACGGTCGTTGGTTGTCGTCAGGAGGGCAAGCATCACGGTCGTGCCTCTGTGTCTGTTCACATTGCGGAAGCGATGGCAGCCACGCAGTGGCCAGACGCGCCATGACGACGCAGCAGGCATACCTGCCGCAAGGTCGTCGTGTCCATTGCCGTGAGTCACCCATCTCCGAATGCGCCCCGAGCCAGATCGACGAAAACGATACAAGGGGCCAGCGCAACAGTGTCGAACGACACGCCAGACATCAGCATCGATACCCGCCACATGCAGCACGCACTCGCGCTGGCATCGCGCGCGCTCGGCCAGAGCAGCCCGAATCCGCTGGTCGGTTGCGTGATCGCGCGCGGCGAAACGGTGATCGGCGAAGGCTGGCACCACGGTGCGGGCCAGCCCCACGCTGAAATCGAGGCCTTGAACTCGGTCACTCAGGGCCTTCGTGGAGCAACGGCCTACGTTACGCTCGAACCCTGCAACCATCATGGCCGCACGCCTCCGTGCAGCAAGGCGCTGCTAGACGCAGGCATTGCGCGCCTGGTCTACGCCCTGCCCGACCCGAACCCGGTGGCTGCCGGCGGTGCTGCCCGTCTCGCCGCCGCCGGAATCACCGTCGAAGGTGGCCTGCTTGCCGAGGAGGCGGCACACCTCAACCGCTTCTTCCTGTCGAGTGTCGTGCGGCAACGCCCCTGGGTGATCGCAAAGTCCGCGCACAGTCTCGATGGACGTGTGGCCACGCGCGAAGGCCACAGCCAGTGGATCACGGGCGACAGGGCACGCGAACAGGGGCACCGGATTCGCCAGGCCGTCGACGCCATTCTCGTCGGCCCCGGCACCGTCATTGCGGACAATCCTTCCCTGGATGTGCGCCTGCCCGACACCGAACTACCGCGCGCCGCGCGCCGCCACCCGACGCCGGTCATCATCGATCGCCAGCAACGCGTACCGCTCGACTGCCGCCTCCTCGCCACGGCGGATCGACCGTGCATCTATGTCACCGCAACAAGCAGCGAAACGCCGTCAACGGGCAGCAACGGTCGTTCGCCGACTGCGTCTCACGCTGCGACGGTTGCCGGTAACGACGGCAACCGCCTCGAAACACTCCGCAATCGTGGACATCAGCCGGTGCTTCTGCCGCTTCGCGAAAGCGGCGATTTCGACCTCACCGAACTTCTCCACAGGCTCCACGAACTCGGCATTCAGTCACTGCTTGTCGAGGGTGGTGCGGCGATGCACGGCGCCTTCGCCGATGCCACACTGATCGACGAGTTCGCCCTGTTCATCGCACCGCTGATCATCGGCGGTGCCGGAGCACCATCGGCGTTCGGTGGCACCGGCCCGGCATCGCTCGATGACGCCATGCGTCTGCAGGCCCTGCGTTGCGAGGCTCTCGGCGACGACTGGTACCTGAACGGACTGTCCGGGAGCGGCATGAACCTTCTCGAGCGGTATCACGGCGCCGATTCGTTCGCGCAGACGTCGGCAAGCCGACTCAGCTCATCACCTGCACCTGCACCTGCACCTGCACCTGCACCGGAGTATCTCTGACTCATGTTCACGGGTCTCGTCGAAGAAATCGGCACCGTACGTCGCCTTGACAGACGTGGCGATCACGTGGATCTCTCGATTGCCGCGAGCACGGTGCTCGGTGGCACCATTCTCGGTGACAGCATCGCCGTCAATGGCGTCTGCCTGACCGTCACGGCTCTCGACGACGGTGGCTTCGTGACCGGCCTTGCACCGGAAACACTGAAACGCAGCAACCTCGGCGACCTTGCCGCAGGTGCGCGCGTGAATCTCGAACGCTCGGTGTTGCCGACGACGCGCCTCGGTGGTCACTTCGTACAGGGCCACGTCGATGCCACGGGCACCGTGCAGGGTTTCAGGAAGGATCGCGACGCGCTCTGGCTCACCATCGGCGCACCGGCCGAACTCATGAAGTACATCGTCACCAAGGGCTACATCACACTCGACGGCACCAGTCTCACCGTCGTCGATACCGGCCCCGACTGGTTCAACGTCACGCTCATCGCCTACACCCAGGCACACATCATCCTGCCGGAGAAGAAGCCGGGTGATCGCATCAACATCGAGGTGGACGTGCTCGGCAAGTACGTCGAGCGTCAGATTGCGGCCCGCCTCGATGCCGCAGCCAGTGGCAGCCAACAGGCGAATCAGCACGGCAACACACCCGACTCAGGCGGAGGCCGGATTTCCGCAGCCTTTCTCGAAGACAATGGCTTCGGCTGATCGCACCGCTCGAGGCCGGACAGACAGACCACGCGCAAACCGACAGGCCGTTCGCCACTTCGCGTGGCCGCGACAGGAAAACGACGCATGCTCACGATGATGGACAACGATTCCCGACCGGACCCGGCAGAGGCTTCCACCAGCACTACCGATGCCGACAACATGAACAACAACAACGCAGGCAGCAATGCCGACAATGCCGGTACTTCGCTCCTGTCGCCGGTCGAGGACGCCATCGAGGCCTGTCGCAAAGGTCGCATGGTGATCATCGTCGACGACGAGGATCGCGAGAACGAGGGCGACCTCGTACTGGCCGCAGGTGCAGCCACACCCGAGGCCATCAATTTCATGGTCACGGAGGGGCGCGGGCTCGTCTGCGTGGCCATGCAGTCGGCCATGCTCGATCGTCTGCACATCCCGATGATGGTGCCGGAGAACCGCAACAGCAGCGGTTTCGGCACCAACTTCACCGTATCCGTGGAAGCGGCAACAGGCGTCAGCACCGGCATCTCGGCAGCTGATCGCGCCCATACCATCAGGACGCTCATCGACCCGACGAGCACGCCCGCCGACATCGCCATGCCCGGACACATCTTCCCGCTCCGTGCCCGCGATGGCGGTGTGCTCGAGCGACGCGGCCAGACCGAAGCGAGCGTCGATCTCGCCCGCCTTGCCGGGCTGGCGCCCGCAGGTGTCATCTGCGAGATCATGCGCGAAGACGGTTCGATGATGCGCCTCGAGGAACTTCGTGGTTTCGCCCGAAAACACGACCTGCCGCTGATTTCGGTCGAGCAGCTTGCCGAGTACCGGCGCACGCACGAATCGGGCGAGAAATCACTCATCCCGAACGCAGAGCCGCTGGTTCGCGAGCTGGCGCGGAGTGTTCTCCCTACTCGCCATGGCGACTTCGACGTGGTGGTGTTTCGTGATCGCCAGGGACTCGAGCACAGCGCACTTGTTCGTGGCCGTATCGACGGCAAAGGCGACGCTGCCCCGCTGCTTCGTCTGCATTCGGAATGCCTCACGGGCGATGCCTTCGGCTCACTCCGCTGCGACTGTGGCCCGCAGCTTGATGCCGCCCTTGCGGCCATGGGCAGGAGCGATGGCGGTGGGGTACTCCTCTACCTTCGCCAGGAAGGCCGCGGCATCGGCCTCGGCAACAAGATACGCGCCTACGAGCTGCAGGACCAGGGTCAGGACACGGTCGAAGCGAACCACAGCCTCGGTTTCCCGGCCGACGCCCGTTCCTGGGATGTGGCGACGGCCATGCTCGATGCCCTCGGCGTCAGTGCGGCACGCCTGCTGACCAACAACCCCGACAAGCATCGTGCCCTCGACGCACACGGCATCGACGTGGTCGAGCGCCTGCCACTGGTCATCGAATCGCAGGCGCACAACGCCAACTACCTCCGCACCAAGGCCGAACGGCTCGGACACGAGTTCGAAGGCGCTTCGAGCGAACCGACATCCTGAGTTCGGCAAGCCCGCGACACGACGACGTGACAAACGGCTCGGACACCACTCCCGACAGACACATCGGTCGACGACAAGACCCTCGACCAACGTAACATCAACCTGCAACCATCGCCTGACAAGACCATCGCCTGACAACATGAGCAGAAGCAACGCCTCCACCACCATTCAGGGCACTCTCGTGGCCAACGGCCTCAGGATCGGCATCGTCGCCACCCGCTGGAACGACTTCATTGGCCAGCGCATGCTCGACGGCGCCATCGATGCGCTCGAACGCCACGGCGTGGATGCAGGTGACATCACCACCGTGATCGTGCCGGGTTGCTACGAAATTCCGCTCGCGGCGAAGAAAATGGCCGAAAGCGGCCAGTACGATGCGCTCGTCTGCATCGGCGTGCTGATCCGCGGCGGCACCATCCACTTCGACCTCATCGCCGCGGAAGCCAGCAAGGGCATCGCCAACGTGGCGTGGCAAACCGGGGTGCCGGCAGGCTTCGGCGTCATCACCACCGAAACCATCGAACAGGCGATCGAGCGCGCGGGTTCCAAGGCCGGCAACAAGGGTGAAGAGGCGGCACTCGCTGCCATCGAGATGGCTAACCTGCTGCGCGAGCTTGCGTGAAGCCGCCCCGCCGCCGGGGAGCGCGACCGATTGCGACAAGCACGACCCGTTGCAACGAGCACGACCGGTTGCAACTGGTTCGATTGTCTGCCCGGGGCCGCCGGGTTACGGAGCGTATCGCTCCTGCCCGGCTCCATCATCAGTTACTTGACGAGCGTCGGCCCGGTGCGTTTCACGTCGCGCCCGAGCTTGTAGAATTCGTCGTTGGGTAGCATGTCGAGCAACCCCGCCATGCGGTTCGACAACGCGAAGAAGGCCGCGACCGCGCCGATGTCCCAGATGTCCTCGTCGCTGAAACCATGTTCACGGAGCACGTCGAAGTCTTCGTCGGTTACCGATGCGGCATGATCGGCCACGAGCATCGCAAAGTCGAGCATCGCCAGTTGCCGCTCGGTGATTTCGGCGCGTGTGTAGTCGGTAGCCAGTTGCTCGGCAAGGCGCGGGTTCTTTTCACGAATGCGCACGATGGCGCCATGTGCGACCACACAATAGAGACAATCGTTCATGGCCGAAGTGGCCACGACGATCATCTCGCGTTCGGCCTTGGTGAGTCCGCTCTCCTTTTCCATGAGTGCATCGTGATAGTCGAAGAAGGCACGGAATTCATCCGGGCGGTGAGCCAGCACCCGAAACACGTTCGGGGTGAAGCCGGACTCCTCGGTCACCGTATCGATGCGCTCGCGGATATCCTCGGGCAGCGACTCGAGAGCCGGCACGGGGAAACGGGACTGCGGCACGTCACTCATGTTGATGTATCCCTGCCTTTTCTGATTGTTCCCATCATACCGCCTTGGCGAGCGTCTTGCCTGCGTTCGTGAACACATTGCACAATGGCTGAAGTTTATTTCCACATTCTTGAGCCTGGTTCACTGATGTGCTCTACAGCAGGTGATTTTGTGCGGTATGTTACATTTTTCGGTGCATTTTCTTCGCCCCGATGCTTGCATTTCAGTCCGGCTGTAAATACAATCAGCCAGACACCCCACCAAAGGAGACAGCAAGGAAATGGAAGAACTCACCCGTCGGCAGCAGGAAATCCTGCGCATGATCCAGTCCCACATGGAACGCACCGGGCTTCCCCCCACCCGCAACGACATCTGCGAACATTTCGGCTTTCGTTCCCCCACCGCCGCCGATGATCACCTGCGCGCACTCGATCGCAAGGGGGCCATCGAACTCATCCCCGGCGCTTCGCGCGGCATCCGCCTCATCACCGAGTTCGACGAGGAAGGCATACCGCTCGTCGGCAAGGTCGCCGCCGGCGAACCCATCATGTCGGAATCCAACATCGAGGAATACGTCTCGATCGACCCCGACCTCTTCTATCCGCATGCCGACTACCTCCTGCGCGTCAACGGCAGCAGCATGCGCGATATCGGCATCCTCGATGGCGACCTCCTCGCCGTACACTCCACCGAGCACGTCAGCAACAACCAGATCGTGGTTGCGCGCGTCAACGGCGAAGTCACCGTGAAGCGGTTTCGCCAGCGCGGCAACATCGTCACCCTGCTGCCCGAAAACAAGCAGTTCGAACCGCTGCGGGTGGATCTCCGCAAAGACGATTTCGGTATCGAAGGCGTCTACGTCGGTGTGCTCCGGCGCGATTCCTGATCACACTCTCGATGGCATCGGCACTGCCCATGACCCGGCTCATGGGCGGTCCGTATCCCTCTCGGCTCCGTGCCCGGTGAAGCGGCAACATGCAGAACGAAGCGCTCGAGCAGCTCCTGCGCGCCGAGCCCCGCCTCTGGCGTGGCGTGGCGCGCCACCATCAGGACAAGGCCATCCCCACGGGCTTTGCCGCGCTTGATCGCGCCCTGCCATCGGGTGGCTGGAGTATCGGCGGCGTCACCGAAATCCTCCATGCCAGCGACGGCATCGGCGAATTCAGCCTGTTGCTGCCGGCGTTGCGACACCTCGCCACCGAAGGTGCCTGGTGTGCACTGGTAGCCCCCCCGCACATTCCCTACGCACCGGCACTGAGCAGCGCCGGATTGTGTCTCGAACACCTGCTCGTCGTGCGCCCCCCGAACGACAGCGACGCGCTCTGGGCGGCCGAGCAGCTACTACGCTCGAACCACTTCGCGGCCGTGATCCTGTGGGCCGGAAAAGCCAGCTCGCAAAGTCAGCGACGTCTGCAACTCGCGGCCGAGGCCGGTCGCACCTGGGCCGTCACCTATCGCCCTCTGCGGGCACTCGGTGAACACTCGCCGGTGTCGCTGCGCATCGTACTCGGGCTGGTCGGCAATGCACTGAGACTCGATCTCGTCAAGGTGCGCGGCGGACGCACCACCACGTTCGACATCCCACGCCATTCCTTCGACACCTGGCAGGGTACCGCATGGCCCATCCCACCCGTTGCTTCTGCTGCCACAGCCACTTCGGCCACTTCGGCCACTTCGGCCACCATGATGTACCTCCTCGCGCCGGCATGAACTCATGAAGCGCTGGCTGGCCCTCTCCTTTCCGCGTCTTGCCATCGAGTGCGATGCCGCGGCCTGCATCAGCAACGACGCCACCGCCATCATCGAGGAAGCACGCGGTCGGCGGGTGTTGCTTGCCTGCAACGATGCCGCGCTCGCTGCCGGGCTTCACACCGGCCAGAGCCTCAACGAGGCTTATGCACTGGTACCGGCATTGATGGTGCGCGAACACGATGCCGCGGTTACCACCGGACACCTCGAGAAGCTCGCTCTCTGGGCCATGCAGTATTCTTCCGAGGTCGCCATCGAAGCACCCGGGGCGCTTCTTCTCGAAGTAGCCGCCAGCGAACGCCTGTTCGGCAACGCCGAGGCACTCCTGGCACGCATCCACCACCACACCCGGCGTCGTGGTCTGACGCTCCATGCCGCGGTCGCACCCACGCCTTCCGCCGCGCTGCTCCTTGCCGGCGCCACGGGGCAGGCTCCAGCAACGGCAACGCCCATCATTCTCGATTCCCACGCGGCTCTCGTCACAACACTCGATGCCCTGCCCGTCAGCGCATTGCCACTCGACGACTTCACTCTCAAGGGCCTCCGTCAATCCGGCATCCGCCAGCTTTCGGAGCTTCGTGCCCTGCCGATGTCGGCACTGACGCGGCGCTTCGGCCAGTCGCTGGCCGACATGCTCTACCGCCTCGACGGCCGTCTGCCCGACCCACGCAACTGCATCACACCCCCCGAACACTTCGAGGAAACGCTGGATCTGCCCGTCGAAACCCACGATACCGGCGCACTGGAATTCGTCCTCAAACGCCTCTTCGATGCTCTCGAAGGCTTTCTGCGCCAGCGCGACGCCGGTGTCGGCAAGCTCGTTCTCCGGCTCTTCCACCAGCGCGGCCCTGCCACGCGGCTCACACTGCGCTTTCTCGATGCCCACGCCGACAGTCATCATTTGCTGCGCGTGGCGCGCGCGCGTCTCGGCGAAAAACGCCTCGATGAGCCAGTCACGGCCCTTGGGCTCGAAGCCCGTGAATTCGCCAGCGTCAGCCAGAGCCGGCGCGACCTCTTCCAGCACGCCGAAGGCGACCGGAGTGACCTCGAAACCGTACTCGACAGGCTCGCGGCACGACTCGGCCCGGACGCACTCTTCATGGCCACGGCGCACGACGATCACCGACCGGAAATGGCCTGTCAGAAAACGCTGCTGTTGCCGCCGGGCAAGGTCGGCAACTGGCCGACAAGACCCGTATGGCTGCTCGCCGAACCCCAGCCGCTCACCGAAGCCGTGACCCTCGAAACTCCGCCCGAGCGCATCGAGAACGGCTGGTGGAGCAGCGACGACGTACGCCGCGACTACTTCATCGCCCGCCACGCCGACGGCCGGTATTTCTGGGTATTCCGCCAGCGCCGGGCGCCGGGAAACCTGTGGTTGCACGGGGTGTTTGCCTGAGGCTCGCGTCAGGGTCATCACGACAGGACATCGACAAGGCATCAAGGACACCGCCTCGCCGCCGCTAATCTCTCGAGAGAATTCACGCCTCCAGAGAGACACGCCCGACGGCGAGACGCGCGCATGCCCACACATCCCACTCAGGACAAGACGAAACTGCTCGTCGGCGTCGGTTTCTTTGCCGTCTTTGCACTCATGATTGCCGTGACCTGGCTGTCGATGTCGACGCTGCACGCGATCAACACGAGCATGGGCGATCTCGTCAGGAACACCCAGTCGAAAACCGACAGCGCCTATCAGATGCGCGATCTGATCCGGCAGCGCTCGCAGGTAATGATCGAGCTCATGAACACCGAGGACGACGCCGCACAACAGCGTGAACTCGAACGCTTCGTGCAGCAATCGAATCGCTACCGAGCGCTCGAGGAAGAGCTGCGCACGCTCCGTTCGAACCCGGATGAACTCGCCATACTCGACAGGATTCGCGTCTCGGACGAACGCGTACAGATGCTCTACGACGAGGCACTGGCCACGGTTTTCGTCGACCGTGGCGACACCCCGGCCCTGAAGAAGTCCATCAACGAGATCCGCCTCAAGGAACTTGTGCTGCTGAACGATCTCAACACCCTCGTACTGTACGAGCGAGAGCTTGCAGGAGCGGCCGTTGCCCGCAACCAGCAGAGTTACGCCAAGGTGCAGACGACACTTGTATGGATGCTGACAACTGCGTTTTCGTTCTCGATGATCATCGCGGCCATGATCATCGCCCGTGTCAGTGTGGCCAACAAGCGCATCTCCCACCTTGCCACCCACGACGACCTCACGGGCCTTCACAACCGCCGTTCCTTCGAGCGTCACCTCAAGCATACGCTGCATGTTGCCGGTCGCAGTCAGCAGGCCTACGGACTCCTCTACATCGATCTCGACCGCTTCAAGATCGTCAACGACACCTGTGGCCACCACGCGGGTGATCAGCTTCTGAAGGATCTGACCACCGCCATGGGCAAACGCCTCCGCAAGGGAGACATCCTTGCCCGGGTGGGTGGCGACGAGTTCGCGATCATTGCCGAAGCAACGAGCTTCCGGGACATCTGCCTTCTTGCCGAGGAACTCCGGAAACTCGTGGCGGAATTCGAGTTCCACTACGCCGGGCAGGTGTTTCACGTCAGTCTCAGCATCGGTGTCACACCCATCGACGGCAACGGAGAAGGCATCGACGTCGTTCTTGCCGAAGCCGACTCCGCCTGCTACGTGGCCAAGGAAACCGGGCGCAATCGCATCAACATCACCGACGCGCAGAACGACAATCTTGCGCTCTACAAAAACAGCATTGCCGGCGTTCAGAGCATACGAAATGCCCTCCGCGACGAGCGCCTGACCTTGTATTTCCAACCTGTTTTCGATATCAGCGGCAAGCTGAAACGCATGACGCATTGCGAGGTGCTGTTGCGCATCATCGGCGAGGACGGACGACTGTCTTCACCTTCAACCGTCATACCCATAGCCGAGAAGTTCAACCTCATGGCCGACATCGATCGCTGGGTCTTCGATCAGGTGATCACCTGGCTTGCCGACCACCACGGCAAATACAGGCTGCCGATGCTCATGCTCAATCTCTCGACACGCTCGGCGCTCGACAGTGAACTGAACGATCACATTCTCGAGCAACTCGCGCGAAGCGACATCGATGCGTCATGCCTTGCCTTCGAAATCGCCACCTCGGCACTCACGAACAATCCCGAGCAGTCGCTGCATTTCTTCAGTGGCGTCCGTGCCCTCGGCAGTTCCATCGTGCTCGAAGACATCGGCACCGGGCTGTCGCGCCTCAACACCCTGAAGGAATTGCAGGCGGATTACCTGAAGATCGGTGAATCGTTACTGAACGACGCCAGCGAACACGAGGTCGATCGGGAGATCCTCGCCTCGATCAATCGCATCGGCCATCACATCGGAGCGCGCACCATCGCCGAGCGGGTCGAAAATGAAAACATTCTCGACGAGCTTCGCGAGATCGGCGTCGACCTCGCACAAGGTTACGGCTTGCGCATGCCTGCGCCACTGAAACAGCTTGTGGACGAGCTGGATCCCCTGCAGGAATACGACGGCAGTAACCGCCACGCAGCCTGACCCAACTGCAGAAGCGGCGCGCGGTCTCGCAAGCGACGGAGACGCCTGACGAGAGCCAGGCTTCGGCAGTGTGAGCGTGTTCACAGAAACCGGCATTTTCCGATTCACGTGAATCGTTTTTCGTCTCGGAAGCGTGACCGGCATCACAGGAACCGGCCTTCTTCAACGGTTCGCGTGAACCGTTTTCGTCGGCGTGGTCCATTGTCTGCCGCTCCGGCTCCGGCAGCGCGACAGCATCAGGCGTCTGCGGCGCCGAGCCAGCTGGGAGCCGAAGTTCCTGCATACGGCGCTCGCAACGAGCGACTGACCGCCCGGCCCCCGAAACACCGAGCGTACCGGTGGCGGTTTCTTCACCCACAACCAGGGTCATCACCCACAGCCAGGGTCATCAGTCAGGTCGCCTCGCAGCAATCCCAGCCAGCAACCACCTCAGAAGCTGATCACCGCAGCTTCGGAAGTTGCGGTGCCCGGGCTTTCGGAAAATCGCCGAGATCTCCGATGCCGTCACGTCACCACCACCCGAACTGACGAGAGCCTCGACGTCCTCGGAGCGGAGTTCCAGCGCGATGCGAAGCTGCTTGGCGATGCGGTTGTTGTCGATGGCAGATGCCGGCACGTGTGGAGGCATGTCATCACGCGCACCACGACGCTGCACGATCAGCCCGGCAAGGAGCGCGTCGATCGCTTCGGCAGGACAGGGTTCGGCCGCCACGTCATCACTTTTCAGACGCCAGCCCGTAACCATCTCCGGTGACGGATCCGAGGGAAAATTGCCGAGCCTCATCAGACGCACGCTGGCAGCATCATCGAGTGACAATGCATAACGGAGGCGGCGGAAAAGATCATTGTTGTCCATCGAGTGAGAAGAAATCGAGATGTGGTGTTGATGTCGGCATGACGCATGTTGGTCATTCTGCATGGTGCGGTTGTCCGTCGGGAAACATTTGTCAACAATGCACTCCGAACCTGTCGTTCCGCCGCGCGTCTGCCGGTGATAATATCGGGAAGATGACCTCCACTATCATGCCCGAATTGCTCGACGACGAAGCAGGCAGCCCCTGGCCCTGGCTGCTCGCCGTTGCCTCGGGTATCGGTCTGCTGGCACTGAGCTGGCAACAGGTAAGAGCCATTCCGGCTTCACTCGAACATCAGGCCGCAACCATTGCCACCAGACACGGTTTTCATGAACTCTCGCTGTCGGTCAGCGGCCGCGATCTTGACATCAGCGGCATTCTTCCGGCCGACGCCGACCGCAGTTCCGTTCTCGAAGAACTCAAGGCCATACCCGGCATGCGCGTGGTCAGGAGTGACATCTCCCTCCACGACCCTGCAGCAGCGGCAGAGGCAAGACTCGCCGACTTTCGCAAGGCTCTCTCGGGCATCGACACCCGCGCCATCGCCTTTGAACCGGGCAGTTCCTCGTTTACCGATGGCAGTGCCGACGCACTTGCCGCCGTGGCCGATCTCCTCCTGGCCAACCCCGATTTTCGTGTACGCATTGCCGGTCATACCGACAACACCGGACGCTCGGAAGTGAACCTGCGCATCAGCCGTGAGCGCGCCGATGCCGTGCTGCACTGGTTGCAGTCGCGCGGCGTGCGCTCGTCCCAGATGATTACACAGGGGCTCGGGCAGACCAGACCGATTGCCGACAACGCCACCAAAGAAGGCCGTGCCCTGAACCGGCGTATCGAATTCACCTACATCGACTGACGACAAAGGCGCACCGGCACCCTCACACGGCAGACCGGTTGCGCCGATCGTGTAGTACGAAGAGAGAGCATCATGGCTTATCTGCTGACGCAAATGATCTTTGCCCTCGGGCTTGCCGCGGTATTCGGTGGCGCGGTTGGCTGGCTGCTGCATCGCTCGCGTGCCAATGCTGACAAGGCAGCGCTCCGACAGATCATCCACCAGCAGCAGGGCCAGATGGAGCAGGCACGCTCGGAGGTCGCCATGCTGGCAGACGACTTCAACGACCTCAAGGAGCAGTCGCGGCTGGAAATCGCTGCGCTGCAACAGGAAAACAGGCGCATTCCACCTCTCGAAACCAACCTCGAGAAAAGCCAGCTCATGGTACGCCAGATGATCCAGAAGCATGAGGTACAACTGGCCGAAGTCACACGCGAGCGCGATCAGCTGAGCGCGCGTATCGAGTCAGGCAGGGACCATGAAAGGATGACCGAAAAACTGACTCTGGAGCTTGCCGAGGAACGTCGTCAGCACCGCCTGCTGCAGGCACGAATCAGGAACGGTGCCGAGACCGGCTCTGCGGGCGTGATTGCGGGCGCCGCACTTGCCGAGGAATGTGACGACACCGCCGCTCCGCGTATCAGCGGCGAGGAAACGAGTGACGGCAACGGTGAATCACTGTTCGACAAAGTGGTCGAGATCGACAGTGATCTGCAGGCCGATCTGAGTGATGAAATCGACAGCGGAAACGCCGCCGCCGATGATATCGTCACAACCGGCAAGATACCGCCGGCGGAACCACGCAGTGCGAACGCAATCGGACCGAAATCGAAGAAATCCACCAACGCGAGATCGACCGGAACGAAATCGAAGAAATCCACCAACGCGAGATCGACCGGAACGAAATCGAAGAAGTCCACCAACGCGAGATCGACCGGAACGAAATCGAAGAAGTCCACCAACGCGAGATCGACCGGAACGAAATCGAAGAAGTCCACCAACGCGAGCTCGACCGGAACGGTCTCCGCCGGCGATGCTGCCGTCGAGCCCGCGACTGCCGCCTCGCTTGATGAACTCGCCGACACTCGGTTGACGGCAGCGAATGACACCTCGGTACTGACCGTCGATGCAGCGCTGGTCGACGAGGACAGAGCCCGAACCGAGGCCATCGCCAGCGAAGTGCGCAGCAGCCACGCTGCCGAATTCGAGCAGACGGACACCCGGTCTGACGAAAACGACAGCGATTCCGACAGCGAAACCTGGGGAAGCGAGATACTGGCGGTCGAAGATGCCATGCTGCTCGACCCTGCCGACGTACTCATGCGCGAGCAGGATGAAGAAGCTGACCATCTCGACGAATACCCTGAACTCGAACGCAACCGCGAACTCGAACTGGGTGATTTCGATGCATTCCATGCCAACGAGGCATCACGCAGCGTCTTCGACAACTCGGGTTTCTCCGAACCAGTGGACGAACACGGACTCCGTGAGAGCATTGCCGAGGGTATTGACCGGCAGCAAGAGGCAGAAAAGGCGTTGATTCGCAAGGAAGCGCACGCGTTGCGTCGCGAAGCCGAAGCACTGCTTGCAGACAATGATTCACTGCTTGCCGGGAACGAGACAGCAGCTTCAGCGGACAAGGCGTCAGCAGTGCCAACGGACGAAGCGTCGACGATTTCAACGGACGAGACGTCGGCGGTTTCAGGGAACGAATCGATACCGGAAGAAGATGAGTCGATGACTGAAGAGGACGATTCCCCCGCGCGCCCTCGCTACGATACCGACTGGCTGTTCGAACCCGTCAACCAGCGTGATGACCTCACTCGCATCTTCGGCATCGGCCCGGTCACCGAAATGGCACTCAACAAGCTCGGCATCACCAGCTACTCTCAGCTTGCCGATCTGAAAACCCACGATATCGAAACCATCGCCGGCGCACTCAGGATCGTACCGAGCAAGATCAAGCGTCAGAACTGGGTCGGTAACGCACGGCGCGAGCTGGAATCGGTGCTGGAAAACCTCTGAGGCATTCGAGAGACAACCGAGGTAGTTTCACGCTGTGACGCAAGGCTTGCATCGGAGCAGCATTCTGCACGTATACGCACAACTCATACATAGTCGATGCAAGTGACTGATTGCCCGCGATCACTCGTTCCGGCACTGGTGCTGATGGCTACCGTGTTCGCCCCCGTGTTCGCAGCGGCGAACGCCGCTCCAGCCACGTCTCCGGACTTCGAACCCTGCGCCATCGGTACCGGCCCCGAGCGCGTGGCTGCCGAGTGTGCGTTCATCAAGGTACCACGGAGCGACAGTGGCGAGACTCCCGGCGATGAAGTCGCGGACAGCAATGTCATCGAGCTTCGTGTGGCGCGCATCACGACCTCCGGCGGCGGCCGGTCCAACAGCAGCTTCACCTTCATTGCCGGTGGCCCCGGCCAGTCCGCCATCGACAGTTACGCGAGCATCGCCCACGCGTTCCGGCACATCACGCGCGATCGAGATGTCGTATTGATCGACCAGCGCGGTACCGGCAGATCCGCGCCACTCCGTTGTGAAGAGAGTACCGAGAGCCTTGCCGACAGTGGCTTCAGCGACGACCCAGCCGTCATTCGCAAGACCTCACGCCAGTGCCTTGAATCACTCGACCAGGACACACGCTGGTTTACCACCAGCATGGCCGTGCGTGACCTCGAACGGGTTCGCGAGTTGCTCGACATACCCGCCTGGGATATCTATGCCGTCTCCTACGGCACGCGTGTGGCCATGCACTACCTCAGGCACTACCCCGATCGGGTGCGCAGCCTCATTCTGGATGCCGTGGTACCTCCCGGCCGGCCACTCGGACCTGACATCGCTCCGGCTGCACAGGCCGCACTCGACGAAATCTTCGAGCGATGCGCCGCCAGTGATGACTGCGCCAAGGCGTTCCCCGACCTGCCCGAGGTGTTTGCCTCGCTCATGACGGATCTGGATGCCGCCGCCGAGGAAGTCGAGTTCGAAGACTTCAATCAAGGCCGTATGGAAACCCTGATGCTCACCCGCGAGATGCTTGCCGTGACGCTGCGACTGCTCTCCTACAGCGCGGAAACGGCCGCGCTGATTCCGGCTCTCGTCCACGAAGCCGGTCGCGACGGCAACTTTTCGTCACTGGCACGGCAGGTCCTGCTGCAGACTCGCGCACTCGACGAGTCCATCGCCACGGGCATGCACCACGCCGTTGTCTGCACCGAGGACATTCCCTTCCTGGACGATGCGGAGTCGTCTCGGAACCCACCGCACGGCTCGCCACAAGGCTACCTCGGTGAAACCCTGCTGAGCGGGATGCGCGCTGCCTGCGATCCCTGGCCTGAAGGCTTCGTCGACGAGAATCTGCACGCACCACTCGTCTCGAGCGTTCCGACTCTCATTCTCTCGGGCAGTGCGGACCCCATCACTCCGCCGGAATTCGGCGAAATGCTCATCGACGGTTTCGACAACGCTCGCCACATCGTCAACGATGGTCAGGGGCACATGCAGGCCATGCTTGGCTGTCTGCCCTCGGTCATGGCGCAGTTCGTGATCAACGCCTCGAGCGAAGCACTCGATCTCGACTGCCTCGAACGCATCACGCCACCACCCTTCTTCGTCGACGCCAACGGACCGCTGCCATGATCGTTGCCGAAGCCCTTCACAAGCGCTTTGCCAACCCGGCCGGCAAACACGCCGCATCGGTGGTTGCCGTGGAAGAGGTGTCGCTGGTCGCCGAAGACGCTGCCATCACGGGCCTTCTCGGCCCGAACGGTGCCGGCAAGTCCACTACGCTGCGGATGCTCGCCACACTCATCACACCGGATGGTGGCTCGGCCAGCATCGACGGATTCGACGTGGTGGCAAAGCCGCTGGAGGCGCGTCGACAGCTTGGCTTCATGCCACACGACGCCGGCATCTACCCGCGCCTGACGGCGCGTGAAAACATCGACTACTTCGCAAGGCTCTGCAGCCTCAGTCGCGCCGATGCACGCCAGCGCACCGATGAACTCATCGAACAGCTCGACATGGGTGACTTTGCCGAGCGGCGCGCACGCGGTTTCTCGCAGGGGCAGAAAACCAAGGTGGCACTTGCACGCGCACTCGTACACCGTCCACAGACCATCATGCTCGACGAACCCACCAACGGACTCGATGTCATGGCAACACGCGCGCTGCGCGAGATCATCCGGCAACTGGCAAGCGATGGGCATGCGGTGCTGTTCTCGAGCCACGTGATGCAGGAAGTCGCGGCACTCTGTGATCGCATCGCCATCATCGCGCACGGCAAGCTCGCAACGATCGACACCCTGCCGGCGATTCTCGAAGCCACCTCCACCGACAATCTCGAGGATGCCTTCGTGCTGGTGACGCGCGAACTCGAACCCGATTTCGCCTCGAACGGAGCCAGCGCATGACCTGGCTGCTAGTGATGTGGAAGGAGATCATCGACAATCTCCGCGATCGCCAGACGCTGTTCTATGCGCTGCTGTTCGGCCCGATACTGCTGCCCACCATCCTCGGCGGCATTCTGGTCGCCAGTTTCCAGCAGGTGATCATCGACTTCGACGAGGTCAGCGAACTGCACGTACGCGGCGCGGCGCACGCACCGAACCTCGTCGATTTTCTGTACGCCAACAATTTCGATGTCGAGGAGGTCGACGGTGATGACGACGTCCTCGAACGAAATATCCGCGACGGTGACTGGCCGATCGTGCTCGACATTCCCGACGACTACGGCGATGCACTGAGGAAGGCGCAACCCGCCCCCCTGACGCTGCACGTCGATCAGTCCGACAAGTCATCGATGCGCGCAAGCCGTCGACTTCAGACGCTTCTCGACGTGTTCGATCGCAAGCTCGTGCTGCTTCGTCTGCAGATACGTGGCGTCGACACCGCGCTGTTCGATGCCCTGGCCGTTGCCGAGAACGATGTCTCGGTCGACGGTATCAGCGGTCAGCTCATCGCCTCCCTGCTGCCGTTTCTCTTCATCATGTCGATGGTCATGGGCGGTTTCTACCTTGCCATCGATACCACCGCCGGCGAACGCGAGCGCCAGTCCCTCGAACCGCTTCTGAGTCTGCCCGTGTCACCTCAGGAGCTTCTCTTCGGCAAGTTCGCTGCAACGGCAACCTTCATCGGCCTCTCGGTGCTGCTGACGGCGACGAGCCTGAGCGTTCTCTTCACCTTGTTTCCGATCGATCTCTTCGGCAGTCAACTCAATCTGGAACCGAAGAACATCTTCGTCTCGCTGCTCCTCGCCGCTCCGCTGGTGCCTTTCATCGCAGCGCTGCTGATCCTGATCGCCGCACTGACGCGTAGCACCAAGGAAGCGCAGACCTACCTCGGGGTACTCATGGTGATACCGATGGCGCCGTACTTCCTGCTGCAGTTTCTCGACATCAAGAACACGGCTGTCAGTGCGAGCATGCCGATGCTCGGTCAGTACCAGCTCCTCGAACGCGTGGTGCTGGGTGAGAGCCTGCCCGCCTGGCAACTCACGCTCTCAGTGGCGGGGACCCTTTACTTCACGCTGCTGGCGGTTCTCGTTGCCGTCAGGCTCTATCGCCCCGAGAGGCTGCTGAGGTAATCAGGGTCAGGAATTCTGCTGCAGCAGCAATTGCGTTTCCGCAGCCGCCATTGAGTTCGTCGCTCCCGAGCAGCTACCATCGCTGTCGAGACGCTGATGACTGATTCAACCGAGATCCGGGGTTACCTCCTGAGCCGACACTGGCGCGACACCCCGCAGGGGCTCGAGCTCAACTACTGGCTCGCGAGTGCCAGAGGTCCGGTGCGCCTCTCCTTCACCGAACAGCAGGCGGTCTGTTTCATCGATCGCGATGTACCGATGCGGTTGCCCGCCGGGGTCGAGCGACGCGAGCTGGCCTTGACGAACCTGCGTGGTCAGGCCGTCGATGGTCTCTACTTCCGCTCTCAGGCAACACTGAACGAGCTGCGCCGCATCTGCGACTTCTTGCATGAATCGGACATTCGCCCGACCGACCGCTATCTGATGGAACGCTTCGTGCGCGCGGGTGTTTCCATCGAGGGTACGCCTCGAGAGCACGACGGCATTCTCCGATTCGACAACCCGCAGATCCGTGCCACCGAAGTCGCCCCCGGTTTTCACACCGTGGCGCTCGATATCGAAACACGGGCCTGGAGTCAGCAGCTCTACAGCATCGCTTCGGCCTCGATGCAGCAGCCCGACGCGGCAGTGGTCTTCATGCTCGGTGAAGATCGGGATACCGCGCGTGACGGCTATACCCTGCACTATCGGAAAACCGAACGTGAACTGCTGCTTGCCTGGTTCGACTGGCTGTCGCACGTGGATCCGGATATTCTCGTTGGCTGGGCCGTGGTGAATTTCGACCTCGATTTTCTCGACCGCAAGTGTCGTGAACTCGGTCTGCCCTTCCTGATCGGTCGCGGGGGCGAAACCGCCGCGGTGCTGCAACCCGGCAGTTCCGGCGCCCCTCGTGTTGCCCGTGTACCAGGGCGCGCGGTGCTCGACGGCATCGATCTCCTGAAGGCCGGCTTCTGGAGCTTCGAGAGCTTCTCGCTCGACAATGTCGCGCATGAACTCCTCGGTGCGGGCAAGCTCATCGGCAGCGAAGCCGACAAGGTTTCCGAGATCAATCGTCTCTTCCGCGATGACAAACCAGCGCTTGCCGACTACAACTTCCTCGACTGCCAGCTCGTCAACCGCATCTTCGAGCGGGCAGCGCTGATTCCCTTCGCCATCGAACGGGCAAATCTCACGGGGCTCGCCCTTGATCGCCTCGGTGGTTCGGTCGCAGCCTTCGACAACCTCTACCTGCCGCGGCTGCACCGGCGCGGTTTCATTGCCGACGACATCGGCCAGAGCGAGGGTGGACTCGGCAGCCCGGGAGGCTTCGTCATGGACTCCGAGCCCGGGCTCTACCGGAACATCCTCGTGCTCGATTTCAAGAGCCTGTACCCGAGCATCATCCGCACCTTCCTGATCGATCCGCTCGGACTCGCACTGGCGAAGATGGCATCAGGCGGCGACAACGTCCCGCCGGACGACGATACCGTGCCGGGCTTCATCGGTGCCCGCTTCTCGCGCCAGGATCCGATCCTGCCCGCGCTCATCGCCGAACTCTGGACGGCACGAGATCACGCCCGTGCCGAAAGGAACGCTGCACTCTCGCAGGCGATCAAGATCATCATGAATTCCTTCTACGGCGTGCTCGGCAGCAGTGGCTGCCGTTTCCACAGTGCACAGCTCGCTTCGAGCATCACTCGCCGCGGGCATGAAGTCATCAACCGCACCCGCGAATGGATCGAAGCCATGGGACATCAGGTCATCTATGGTGACACCGACTCTGTGTTCGTGCTGCCCGGGAACGGTGATGCGATGACGCGCCTTGCCTGTCACGAGCTGGGGGACAGACTTGCAGAAGAGCTCAACCAGCGTTGGCAACAGGTGATCGCCGACGAATACTCGCTCGAATGTCATCTCGAGATCGAGTTCGAAACGCTCTACTCTCGCTTTCTGATGCCCACCGTGCGCGGTGCGGCCACGGGCAGCAAGAAGCGCTACGCCGGTCTCGTGTACCCGCACCCTGCAGCCATTACCGCCGACAGGACTGCCGACAGGACTGCCGACAACGACAATGATGCCGTGGCGAAAGTCGAAGCGAATGCCGAAGCGGAACCCGATGCCGAAAGGCCCGACAAGGACGAGCCACGGCTTGTGGTCAAGGGGCTTGAGGCCGCACGTACCGACTGGACGCCGCTGGCACGCGAGTTCCAGCGTGAGCTCTTCCGGCGCGTGTTTCTCGACGAGCCGGTCGAGGATTTCGTACGTGACATCCGCGAGCGCCTGCATGCCGGGGAACTCGATGACATGCTTGTCTATCGCAAGCGCCTGCGGCGCAAGCTTGGCGACTACCAACGCAACGTGCCACCGCATGTTCAGGCAGCGCGCAAGCTCGGCCGACGCAGCGGCAACACGATCCGCTATTTCATCACCGTCAACGGCCCCGAACCTGCCGAAGCACGAGCATCACTGATCGACTACCAGCACTACGAAGACAGGCAGCTCGCCCCCGCGGCCGACAGCATTCTGATGTTCCTCGACACGAGTTTCGCTTCGCTCACCGACAGGCAACTCTCGATGTTCTGATGCCGGCGCGATCGGCGCGCACCGGGCTGGCACCGCAGGACGATGCCAGAGACCCGGTGTGCCGGCCGAACTGCAAGTCAGTCCGGGTCAGGCGGGCGCTCAGGCAGCCCCTGCCGCCTTCACACGTCGGCGGTAGTCGGTGAGCACGAATTCGGTATAGCCGTTCGGCTGCTCCTTGCCCTTGAGCACGAGTTCCAGCGCCGCCTGGAACGCGAGGCTGTCATCGAAAGCCGGTGCCATCGGGGTGTAGTCAGGATCCGCCGCGTTCTGCTTGTCGACGACAAGCGCCATGCGCTCCATGGTGTCGCGGATGCGTGCTTCATCGATGATGCCGTGGTACAGCCAGTTGGCGAGGAACTGACTCGCGATACGCAGCGTTGCACGATCCTCCATCAATGCCACATCGTGGATGTCGGGCACCTTGGAGCAACCAACGCCCTGATTCACCCAGCGCACCACGTAACCGAGGATGCTCTGCGCGTTGTTGTCGAGTTCGCGCTGGATCTCTTCGTCGGCATAGTGGCGCCCGGGCTCGCTGAGCGGTACGGTGAGGAGCGCTTCGAGCTTCGCAGGTTCACGGCCTGCAAGTTCCTTCTGCACCGCGTGCACGTCCACCTCGTGGTAGTGCAGCGCGTGAAGGGTAGCGGCCGTCGGTGACGGTACCCAGGCACAGTTCGCGCCGGCACGTGGATGACCCGACTTCGTTTCGAGCATGTCGGCCATCAGATCGGGCATGGCCCACATGCCCTTGCCGATCTGCGCGTTGCCCGGAAGCCCGCAGGCCAGGCCGACATCGACGTTGTTGTCTTCGTAGGCATTGAGCCAGGTGGCGGTCTTCATTTCACCCTTGGGGATCATGACGCCTGCTGCCATGCTGGTGTGAATCTCGTCGCCGGTGCGGTCGAGAAAACCCGTGTTGATGAAGATCACGCGTTCGCGCGCAGCATCGATGCAGGCAGCGAGGTTCGCCGAGGTGCGGCGCTCTTCGTCCATGATGCCGATCTTCAGGGTGCCGGGCTTGATGTCGAGCGCCTGCTCGACCCGTGCAAAAAGCGCCACCGACAGAGCGACTTCGTCCGGCCCGTGCTGCTTGGGCTTGACGATGTAGACGCTGCCCGTGCGCGAGTTCCGTGCTTCGCCCTCACCCTTGGCCAGGTCGTGCCTGGCGCAGAGGCTCGTGACCATGGCGTCGATGAGCGTCTCGGGCACTTCGTTGCCTGCGGCATCGAGCACCGCGTCGCTCTTCATGTGCGCACCGACGTTGCGAACCAGCAGCAGGCTTCGTCCGGGCAGCGAGAAGGCGCTGCCATCAGGCGCGGTGTAGTCACGATCGCGGTTGAGGGTACGTACCACTTCCCGGCTACCCTTCGTGAAGCGCTCCTCGAGATCACCCTTCATGAGTCCGAGCCAGTTCCGGTACACCAGCGCCTTGTCTTCGGCATCGACCGCCGCGACCGAGTCCTCGCAGTCCTGGATCGCACTCAGCGCCGCTTCCATCAGGACATCCTTGACGCCGGCCGGGCTGTCCTTGCCGATGGGGTGATCACGGTCGATCTGGATCTCGACATGCAGGCCGTGGTGGCGCAGAAGAATCGCCTCGGGTGTGGCGGCATCACCACGGTAACCCGCAAAGGCCGACGGATCGTCCAGACCGATGTCGCTGCCCGACGCGAGTGTCACGCGCAGATCGCCCTCCTGCACGCGGTAGCCGGTGACGTCCGCATGGCTCCCCTGTGCCAGCGGCGCGATTTCGTCGAGGCGGTCGTTGGCGAAGGCCACCACGCGCCTGCCACGCGTCGGGTTGAACGCTCCACCGCGTTCGGCACCACCGTCTTCGCTGATGGCGTCGGTGCCATAGAGCGCATCGTAGAGGCTGCCCCAGCGAGCATTGGCGGCATTGAGCGCATAGCGCGCATTGTTCACCGGTACCACGAGCTGAGCGCCCGCAACCTCGGCAATTTCGCGGTCGACGTTCGGCACGTTCACGGTGACGGAGCCGGGTTTTTCGGCAAGGTAGCCGATCTCGCGCAGGAAACCTTCGCTTTCCGCGGTCGTGAACTGCCCGTTGTTGGCACGGTACCACTCGTCGATCGAGTGCTGAAGTTCATCGCGCCTGTCGAGAGCCCGTGCATGACGGGGGGCAAACTCGGCAATCACGGCGGCAAGTTCGCTGAAGAAGCGCTCCGCATCGATGCCGGTACCCGGAAGGGCTTCGTTGACGAGAAAATCGTGAAGTGGCTGGGCCACGGAGAGCCCGCTCGCTTCAATGCGCGACATAACTGGTTCCTGATCAGGTCGATGGTAAGCGAGCCATTATATGTCGAGCCAGCCGATATTCGTGAAAATACCGGCTTCGCTTGCCGGATCGGGATGCCTGGCCCGGTTTTTCGTGAATCCGTTACTGTGAACTTCTTCACAGCGGGTTTACGATCTGAATCACGACAAGGGGTCGTCCCCCCTTGTACCATTGCCTTCGCCCGAATCTCGCCCTTACCGCGAGCGCTGGCACTTGTCCACGCAAACCTTCAATACCGGAGTATCGACAAGACATGTCCTATCCCGTGAATCCCCTGCTGCCGCTGATTGTCGCGTCAGCCCTGGTCATCGGATGCTCGTCCAGCGACGACGACACCACGCCAGCCGATGATCCTCCCGGTGCGACGACGGGTACGACAGGCACCACGTCGGGCACGACCGGCGGAACCTCCGGTGACACCACGGCCGGTACTACCGCGGGCACGACCGGTGGCACAACCGGCACGACCGGTGGCGATACGGGCACCACGGGTGGCAGCTCCCTCGTTCCGGGCGGCGACAATCGCTATCCCGACTATGGCAGCCTGCCACCGGCCGAAATCCCGCAACTCGATCCTTCGGCATCACCGATTCCGGGGCCCGACCCCGAGGATTTCTTCGGTTACGCACTCGAAGACAACCCCGCAACACCGGTAGCCGGCGGTCCACCGACGGCTCCGGCAAACCTGCGCGTCGAACTCGTCGGCAACGACTGGGTGGAACTCAACTGGGCACCATCGAGTGATGATTCCGCCGTGGTCGAGTACCGCCTGAAGCGCAGTGACGGCCACACCTACGTGATCCGTGAAGACCAGACCGACCCCGCCGAGGGCACCGTGGCGGAAATCGCCAAAATCTGGAAGTCGACGAGCTTCATCGACTGCAACTACACGCGCTTTCTCGAACGTCTGCACGAGTGCGGCATCCATCGTCCGGCACCGGGTGACATCTTCAGCTACCAGGTGACCGCCGTCGACGACGACGGCAACGAGTCGGGGGCATCGAACACGGTTGTGGTGCGCTTCCACGAAGACCGGGGGGCAGCCGTTCCCTACTACCTCGACCCGCATCTCGACTCGAGCAGGTTCGCGCAGACGCACGATCTCACGAGTCCGGGTCATTTCCTCGACGAGTTCCAGCTCGTCTTCGCCGACGAATTCGACGGCAGTGAAGTCAACGCCGATCTCTGGCAGACCGAACTGGTCTGGGCCGACGGCCACGTCATCAACGGTGAACAGCAGCTCTTCGTGAGCACGCAGCGTGACCCCGATTTCGGCTACGATCCCTTCGTGTTCACGGACGAAGGCACCTTGCAGATTCAGGCGATCCCGACACCGGCTGATCTCGCCGGCAAGCTGCCCGACGTCTGCAACATTCCAGGCACCGGTCACTGCAGCTTTCTCTCGGGTGCGCTCTCGTCGCACGACCGCTTCAACATGACCTACGGTTACGTCGAAGGTCGCATGAAGACAAGCGGTGTCTACGGCGCCCTGTCGAGCTTCTACCTCTATCATCGCTACCCCGGTGAGGGCCTCGAGCGTCATTCGCCGGAAATCGACATCATCGAGTACCTTGGCTACAACCCCTACGGCGACGAAGACGCCTTCCAGACCTATCACTACAGCAACGTCAACACCGGCGACATTCATTCCTCGCCGACGATGATCCACAAGAACGAAACCGGCGAACTCTACAGCGACGAGTTCCACACCTACGGCGTGCTCTGGGAGCCGCAACTCGTGATCTGGTACATCGATGGCCGGGAAGTGAAGCGCCTTACCGGTCCGCAGATCGGTCGCCGTGCGATGAACATCGTGACCTATCTCGTGACCGGCAGTGGCTGGGCACCGACACCGAATGCCGAAGGGCCCTTCCCGATCATCTACGAAATCGACTACATCCGCGCCTGGCAGCGTCCGCCGTACAACACCAACGGTCTGTATCCGGCGATACCCCCGCTGTCCGAATGATCCGACGGCGAGGTTCTGCCTGAACCGCATGCACCAGCGAAAAGCCCGTTGCCGCAAGAGGTGGCGGGAAATGCAGAAGATTCGCGTCTGGGACATCTGGGTTCGGCTTTTCCACTGGTTGCTCGCTGCTGCCGTCCTGTTCGAACTCTTCAATGGACTGAGTGACATCGGTTTCACGCTCTGGCACCGGAAGGTCGGCGAGTTCATTCTGCTCCTGCTGGTGTTTCGCTGGTGCCTTCTGTTCATCGGCAGCAGCAATCTGAGGCTGTCCGCCCTGCTCCGATCACCGCACTCGGCGGTTGAGCACCTCGTGAATCTTCTCGATCACAAGGTCGACGTCGAGCGCGGGCACAACGCTGCCGGATCCTGGGCCGTCATCACGCTGATCACGCTCCTGAGCTTTCAGGCGTTGAGTGGCATGTTCATCGCCGACGATCCTGACGTTCCGCGCGTGGCCGGTGCCTGGTTCGACAGGGTGTCCAAGGACACGATGGAAACGCTGCGTGAGTTGCACGCAATCAATGCCAATATCCTCATTGCGCTCGTCATCCTGCACATCGGCATGGTACTGGTGTACCTCCTCCACGCCGGATTGAACCTCGTCAGACCGATGATCAGCGGACGGATGCCCTGGCCCGATGACAGACCCGTGCCGGAAGTGCGCTTTCTGCCCTTTGCGGCCGGGCTTGTACTGGCCCTCGCCATCGGCGGTAGTGGCGCCTGGCTGCTGGGCTGGTTCTAGCACGCATCGCTCACAGCGCGGGCGCTTGAGCTGATTTCAGGTCATTCGATCGGAGCAATTCGGCAAAGGACAGTGTCTTGCGGATTGCGACACT